>Ga0172375_10000435_pt1 | contig 68690 bp, 76 predicted proteins | sample LakKiv1m_FD_114537 | JGI IMG/M metagenome (GOLD analysis project Ga0172375, IMG submission 114537) | Freshwater microbial communities from Kabuno Bay, South-Kivu, Congo - kab_092012_11.1m | ecosystem: Environmental > Aquatic > Freshwater > Lake | place: Democratic Republic of the Congo...
AGGATCAAACTCTCCATTCTTTCTATGAATTGTTTGTCTTTAACTCTTCTCTTTTGTTTTGCTTCTTCTTGTGCTTGTTGTTCGTTCGTTCTATCGATCTGTTCAGTTTTCAAAGACCCAAGTTTCGCCCTCTTTCGAGCGCCTATTCATTTTATCACAAATCAAGGTCCAGTGTCAACGATTTTTTACCGGAAAATAGACGATTTATGCAGAAAAAAAAGAGGTTATGTAATAACCTCTTAATTTCGTTTTTATTCTTCGAAATCGGCGTAGGGGTCCTCTTCTTCCTCCGGTGCTTCGTATTCGAAGGAAGTATGGCGTAAAATGCCGGTTCCGGAGGGGATCAGTCCGCCGATGATGACGTTTTCCTTGAGCCCAAGCAGCAAATCGCTCTTGCCGCGGATCGAGGCGTCGGTAAGCACTCTGGTGGTCTCCTGGAACGAGGCGGCCGAGAGGAAGGATTCCGATCTCAGACTGGCCTTGGTGATTCCGAGGAGCACCGGTTTGGCAACCGCCGGACGCTTGCCTTCCGCAAAAGCCTTGCGGTTGGCTTCGACGAACTCGCTCAGGGAAATCTGACTTCCCGGCAGCAGTTCCGTGTCGCCTTCCAAGACGACATTCATCCTTCTCGTCATCTGTCTGATGATGATCTCGATATGTTTGTCGGAAATCTCGACGGCCTGGGACCGGTAGACTTTCTGGACTTCTTTCAGGATGTATTGCTGGACCTTGGTCATGTCGGAAACCCGGAGCAATTCCTTCGGATCGACAGCGCCTTCGGTAAGTTGCATTCCCGCAGTGACCTTGTCGCCTTTGCCGACCAGGGGTTGGACATTGCTGTTGGTTTCGTATTTCTTGGTTTCGATCTCGTTCTTGACCACGATCACGAAGCGTTCCTCGATGGGTATGATCTCATCGACTTCGCCGTTGATTTCGGAAATGATCGCTTTCAGTTTCGATTTCCTGGCCTCGAACAGTTCCTGGACCCTCGGAAGACCCTGGGTGATGTCGTCTCCGGCAACACCGCCGGTGTGGAAGGTACGCATGGTGAGCTGGGTTCCGGGTTCGCCGATCGACTGGGCCGCGATGGTGCCGACGGATTCGCCGACTTCCGCTTTTTCGCCGGTGGCCAGATTCTGGCCGTAACATTTGCGGCAGATTCCGACCTTGGCGGTGCAGGTGAGGGCCGTGCGGATCGGAACGGATATGTCCGCGACCTGGCTTGGATCATCGGGATTCACCGCGGAATCGACGATGGCCTTGGCGATCTCTTCGGTGATGTATTTGTTTTTCCTGGCGAGGACTTCGCCGGTGAAGGGATGGATGAAATCAGCGGAGGCATAGCGTCCGTTGATCCGGTCATAGAGTGATTCGATGACCTTGCCGTCCTTGTCCAGAAAGGCTTTGACCCGGACGCCCCTGTCGGTGCCGCAGTCCTCTTCGGTGATCACGACATCCTGGCTGACATCGACGAGCCGTCTGGTCAGATAGCCGGATTCGGCCGTCTTCAGGGCGGTGTCGGTGGAGCCTTTCCGGGCGCCGTGGGTGGAGATGAAGAATTCACTCATGGTCAGGCCTTCACGGAAGGAGGCCTTGATCGGCAGTTCGATGGTGCCGCCCGACGGGTTGGCCATCAGGCCGCGCATGCCGGCCAACTGGGTGAAGTTGGAGATGTTGCCGCGCGCGCCGGAATCCTGCATCATGAAGATGTGGTTGCCTTTGTCGAGTTCGTCGATCAGACCTTTTTGGATTTCGTCCTTGGCGTTCGCCCATTCGTCGATGACGAGCTTGGAACGTTCGCTGTCGGTCAGAAGGCCCATGTTGTAAAGACCGGAAATCTCATCGATCTTCTTGTCGTGTTCGGCGAGCACTTCGGCTTTTTTGGAATAGACCATGACATCGCTCGCCGCCACGGTGATGCCGGCGACGGTCGAGTACTTGAAACCGATGTTTTTCATTTTGTCAAGCATCTTCGAAGTTTCGTTGATTTTGTATTTGGCGAAGATCTGGGCGATGATCATCGACAGGAATTTCTTCTTGAACGGTTCGACGACCTTGCTGGAAGCGATCTTCTCCCTGACGTTCTCCCCTGGAGCGATGAAATAGCGATCCGGAGTTTCAACCTCGAGATTGTCCCTTGTGGGTTCGTTGATGAAGGGGAATGAGGGCGGCAGGATCGTATTGAAGATGAGTTTGCCCGGGGTAGTGATCAGATAATGGTTTTTCAATTCTTCCTTGAGCGGCCGGTCCAGCGACGAGGCTTTGATGGCGATCTTGGAATGAAGGGTGAGCAATTTGTTTTCGAAGGCCAGCACCACTTCGTTGTAGTCGCGGTAGACTGTGCCTTCACCGATCGCTCCCGGATGTTCCAGGGTCAGGTAGTAGTTGCCCAGGACCATGTCCTGCGACGGAGTGACGACGGGTTTGCCGTCTTTCGGGTTCAGGATGTTGTTCGATGCCAGCATCAGGACCCTGGCCTCGGCCTGGGCTTCTTCGGACAAGGGTACATGAACGGCCATCTGGTCGCCGTCGAAGTCGGCGTTGAAAGCCGTCGTTACGAGTGGATGGAGTTTGATGGCCTTGCCTTCGACCAGAATCGGTTCGAAAGCCTGGATACCGAGACGATGCAGCGTCGGAGCGCGGTTCAGAAGCACCGGGTGTTCCCGGATCACATCTTCCAGCACGCCCCAGATGCGGCCGTCGAGACGTTCGATCATGCCTTTGGCGCTCCTGATGTTGGAAGTGATGCCCCTGGCGATCAGTTCACGGATGACGAACGGTTTGAAAAGGATGATGCCCATCTCTTTTGGCAGACCGCATTGGTACATCTCGAGTTCCGGTCCGACGACGATGACGGAACGGCCGGAATAGTCGACACGTTTGCCAAGCAGGTTCTGACGGAAGCGGCCCTGTTTGCCGCGAAGCATGTCGGAAAGCGATTTGAGGGCCCGGTTTCTTTCCACCACGACCTTGCGGCCACGCTTGGAGTTGTCGATCAGGGCGTCTACGGCTTCCTGAAGCATACGTTTCTCGTTTTTGGTGATGAGGTGCGGAGCACCTTGCTCAAGCTGGCGTTTCAGCCGGTTGTTCCGGTTGAGGATCCGGCGGTAGAGGTCGTTCAGGTCGGTGGTCGCAAAGCGGCCGCCGTCCAGTTGGACCATCGGACGGAGATCCGGCGGGATGACCGGAAGGACTTCCAGCACCATCCATTCGGGCTTGTTGTCGGAGTTTTTGAAGGCCTCGACCACGTTGAGGCGTTTGATGATCTTGTCGCGACGCTGTTTGGAAGCGGTCTTGAGTTCGATACGGAGATTCAGGGCCTCTTTTTCCAGGTCCAGCTTCTTCAGCAGGTATTTGACGGCTTCGGCGCCGGTCATGGCGCGGAAGCGGCTGCCGTATTCGAAATAGTAACGGGTGTAGTCGGCTTCCGAGAGAATCTGTTTGAAGGACAGATCCGTGTCACCGGGGTCGACCACGATGTAGGAAGCCAGATAAACGACTTCCTCCAGGTCCTTGGACTTGATGTCGAGCAGGATCGCCAGTCTCGAAGGCGTGTTTCTGAGATACCAGGCGTGGACTACCGGTGCCTGGAGATCGATATGGCCCATGCGTTCGCGACGGACTTTGCTTTCGGTATATTCGACGCCGCAGACCGGGCATTTCTTGCCGGGATGGGCGCTGCGCTTCGATTTGTTCGAGCAGGCGCACTGATAATCCTTGGTCGGACCGAAGATGACTTCGCAGAACAATCCGTCCTTTTCCGGTTTCAGTCCTGTAGTTGATGGTCTCGTGTTTCTTTACTTCACCGTAAGACCAGCTGCGGATCTCCTCGGGAGAAGCAAGCCTGATCTTCAGATGCGCATATTTTTGACTCATGGCTGTTCCTCCTTTCTAGGATTGAAATCCGTATTTGGATATGTAGTCTTCGACTTCGTCGTCGACAAGCGACTTGTTGACCTCGTTGGTGCCGGAATCCTTGTTGATGAGTTCGACATAGATGCCCAGGGATCTGAGTTCCCTGGTCAGGACGCGGAAGGATTCGGGCAGACTCGGATCGGGAATCGGCTGACCGTCGACGATGGCGCGGAAAACCTTGTTTCTGCCGATGATATCGTCGGATTTTACCGTCAACATCTCCTGCAGGGTGTAGGCTGCGCCGTAGGCCTCGAGCGCCCACACTTCCATCTCTCCGAACCTTTGGCCGCCGTTTTGGGCCTTGCCGCCCATCGGCTGCTGGGTAACGAGAGTATATGGACCGACGCTTCTGGCATGGAGTTTGTCATCGACCATGTGGTCGAGCTTGATCATGTACATGACCCCGACCGAGACCTTGTTGTCGAACTTTTCGCCGGTACGGCCGTCATAGAGAGTGTATTTACCGTCTTCAGGCATGCCGGCTTCCTTCATGATGTTGTCGAGGTCCCATTGGGTGACACCGTCAAAGACCGGTGTGGCCACATGGATGCCGAGTTTTCTCGCAGCCATTCCGAGATGGATTTCCAAGACCTGGCCGATGTTCATCCGGGAGGGAACTCCGAGCGGATTCAGCATGATGTCGACCGGGGTGCCGTCTTCGAGATAGGGCATGTCCTCGGAAGGCAGGATCTTGGAGATGACGCCCTTGTTGCCATGGCGTCCAGCCATCTTGTCACCTTCGGAAATCTTCCGTTTTTGGACGATATAGACTCTGACGACGGTATTGACGCCGGGCGAGAGTTCATCCTGGTCCCTGGTGAACACCTTGACGCTGTGGACGATGCCGCCGCCGCCATGGGGGACTCTCAGCGAAGTGTCCCTGACCTCGCGGGATTTCTCGCCGAAGATCGCCAAAAGCAATCTGTCTTCGGGAGTCGGGTCGGTGACGCCCTTGGGCGTTACCTTTCCGACCAGAATGTCGCCTTCCTTGACTTCGGCGCCGGGGATGATGATTCCCTGAGCGTCGAGATACTTGCGACCTTCTTCACCGACGTTCGGAATTTCCCGGGTGATTTCTTCCTTGCCGAGTTTGGTATCCCTGGCTTCCAGTTCATATTTCTCGATATGGATGGATGTGTAGACATCTTCTTTTACAAGTCTTTCGTTCATGATGACGGCGTCTTCATAGTTATAGCCGTTCCAGGTCATGAACGCGACGATCACGTTTCGGCCGAGTGACAGTTCGCCTTCGTCCATCGAAGGTCCGTCGGCGATGATGTCGTCGGTCTTGACAACGTCGCCAATACTGACGATCGGAGCCTGGTTGATGCAGGTTCCCTGGTTGCTGCGCATGAATTTCTGGAGCGTGTAGGTATCGAGCATGCCGTCTTCGCGCCTAACCTTCACGGCCAGACCGTCGACGAATTCGACAACGCCGTCATGGTGGGCGACGACTGCCGTTCCGGAATCGTGTGCCGTTTTCAGCTCGATGCCGGTGCCGACGAAGGGGGCTTCCGGATTCAGGAGCGGAATCGCCTGACGTTGCATGTTGGCTCCCATCAGGGCGCGGTTGGCGTCATCATGTTCCAGGAAGGGGATGCAGGCTGTGGACACGGAAACGATCTGTTTCGGGGAAACGTCCATGTAGTCGCATTTGGCCCGGTCGTAATAGTTGGTCTCTCCCATGTGGCGGGCGACGACCCTTTCTTCCTTAATGGTCATGTCGTCATTCAGCATGACGTTGGCCTGGGCGATGATATGCTTTTGTTCCTGATCGGCGGAAAGATACTCGATCTCGTTCGTGACCTTGCCGGTCTTCGGATCGATTTTCAGATATGGAGTCTCCATGAATCCGTATTTGTTGACTTTGACATAGCAGGCCAACGAGTTGATAAGACCGATGTTCTGGCCTTCAGGAGTTTCGATCGGGCAGATGCGTCCATAATGCGACTGATGCACGTCACGGACTTCGAAACCGGCCCGGTCTCTGGTGAGACCTCCCGGTCCCAGAGCCGAAATCCGGCGCTTGTGGGTCAGTTCGTCCAGCGGGTTGGTCTGTTGCATGAACTGCGACAGCTGGCTCGAACCGAAGAATTCCTTGAGCGAGGAGGTAAGCGGTCTGATATTGACCAGGTTCTGGGGTGTGAGTTCCTTGGCTTCCTTGGTTGACATGCGGTCCTTGACGTTCTTTTCCATCTTGGCAAGACCGATGCGGAACTGGTTTTTCAACAGTTCGCCGATCAGACGCAGACGACGGTTTCCGAGATGGTCGATATCGTCCAGATGTCCGATCCTGTCGAACAGGTTCAAATAATAGGAAACGCTGGCGAGGATGTCGGAGGTCGTGAGATGGAGACGGTTTTCAAACGAGTTGTTGCCGATCAGCCTTACGGACTTGGTGGAACCGTTCTCGCCGACGACCAGATCGACGACTTCGATATAGGTGCCTCTGACGACGTTTTCGATGAAGTCCTCGTTGTAGTTCTCGGGAGCGATTTCCTTTCTCGCTTCGCGCTCAAGATGCAACTTGAGCTCGTCTTCGAGCGTCTGGTCGAAGACGACCTTCCTGGTGATCAGGCGACGGTTCAAACGGAGGTATTCGACGCCTTCATGATCAACCTGATGGCCTTTTTGGAAGAGCACTTCCCCAGTTTCGGAATCGACGATGTCGGAGCCGAAACGAAGATCGGCACCCCGGTCGACAAGCTGCAGTATCCGGGTGATGACATCAAGTTTCTGATTTACCTTGAAACGGCCAACTTCGGCCAAATCATAGCGTTTTTCATCATAGAGTCTGGACACGAAGAAAGAACGCGCACCTTCGACTGTCGCGGTCTCTCCCTGACGGATCTTGGCATATACTTCCTTCATGGCATCTTCGGAAGAATCGATCTCGTCTTTTTCGGCTGTATTCTTCAGCAACGCATGGTCGCCGAATAGTTCGTGGATTTGCTCGGTCTTGGAAAAACCGAGGGCGCGGATCATGACCGACAGGGGAATCTTCTTCGATCTGTCGATCTTGGCGTAAAGGATATCCTTGGAACCGATCTCGAATTCGAGCCAGGCGCCCCTGGTGGGAATCACTTGTCCCAGATATTTCCTTTGCAGGGTCTTTTTGTCAACCTCTTCGGAAAAGAATACTCCCGAGGAGCGGACGATCTGGCTCACGATGACCCGTTCGGAGCCGTTGATTATGAAACTGCCCACCGGGCTCATCATCGGGATGTCGCCCATGAAAATCTTTTGTTCCTTGATGCTGTCGGAAGCGATCTCGCCGGTGAGTTTGTCAACCACTTCCTTGTTGCGGAGCTGGACTCTAACTTTGAGCGGTCGGGAATAGGTCAGATCCTTTTCCTTGCATTCCTGAACGCTGTACTTGGCCGGCTCGAGTTCGTAGTCGCCGAAGTAGAGTTCCAACGTTTCGGTGAAGTTGGTTATCGGTGACAGATCGTCAAACAGTTCCCGAAGGCCCGTTTCGATAAACCAGTCGAAGGACGAAGTCTGTACTTCGATCAGGTTGGGGAGTTCGACGTTTGACTTGACTCGCGAGTAATTTCTTCTTTCCCTTGTCTTACCGTATCTCACGGTTTTGTAATCCACAAAATCACCCCAATATATGCTTGATAATCCATTTAATTTTTCGTTTTCCATGAAAAAAGATAAAAATGCGCATTCTATCGCATTTAAATATTTTATCACCGAGATGTCAAATAGTCAAATCTTTTTTGCAGCGAATGACAAAATATCCTGATTTTTTGTTGATGATGGCGACTTCGGGATACAAATCCTCGCAAAAACGGATCGACGAAGGCGCTCCCTGGTCTTTCCTCTGCACGAAAATCAGGCTTCCTCCCGGGCTGAGATGGCCCATAGCGTCCTCGAACCAGGAATAAATCGTCTCTTTTCCGGCCCGGACGGGCGGATTGGTCAAAATCAGGTCGAAGTTGCCTTTGATCGCCTTGAAGCCATCCGACTGCATGATTTTCGGGTCGGTCCGGTTCGAGGCGGCGTTCTCCCGGGAGAGTTCCAGGGCGCGACGGTTGATGTCGGTCATGGTCACCTGGATTTCCTTGTTGCCGGACAGGATGATGCCGATCGGTCCGTAGCCGCACCCGAGATCGAGAATGTTGCCTTTGGCGAAGGGCAACACCGTTTCCAGAAGCAGTCTGGTGCCGAAATCGAGGCCACCCTTGGAAAAGACGCCCACATCGGTTGTGAAGGCATAGTTTTTCCCTTGCACCACACACTTGATGGTCTGGGGCCGGGATTTCAACTTGTCGTTGTTTTCGGAAAAATAGTGGGTCATGATGATCCTCCTTAAAACGTCAAAAACCTGAGGTGTCCTCAGGTTTTGCATCTTTGCTGCTGTTTATTTCAGTTCTACTGTTGCGCCGGCGTCCTGAAGTTTCTTCTGGATTTCCTTCGCTTCGTCTTCTTTGACTTTTTCCTTGATGGCTTTCGGGGCTTCGTCAACGAGTTTCTTCGCTTCGATCAGTCCAAGACCGGTCAGTTCGCGGACAACCTTGATGACAGAGACCTTGCTCTGGCCGACGCTCGTGAGCACGACGTCGAATTCCTTCGGGCCCTGATCCTCTTCTTCAACAGCCTGCTGGGCGGGAGCCGCGGCGGCGACTGCGGACGGATCGACACCGAAAGTTTCCTTCATAGCGTCGATTAGTTCCTTGATCTCGAGGATCGTCATTTCTTTCAAAGATTCAATGAATTCCTTAGCGGTTAGTTTTGCCATTTTTCTTTCCTCCAATTTTCGATTATTCTCTGTTCGTGACGAGATCGAGGCCGATGGCCAGATCTCTTAGTGGTGCAAATAATTGCGTTGCCAGCATCGCCAGCAGGATTTCCCGCGGCGGGAGCGTGGCGATCTGTTTGATCTCGGCAGGTTCATAGTAGTTCCCGTCGACGATTCCGGATTTGACGACTAGTTTCGGATTCTTCCTGGCGAACTCATGCAGCACTTTCGCCGCCGATACGGAATCATGGAATGCGAATACGACGCCGTTAGGGCCGACCAAATCGGTGTCTAGCGCCTCATAACCGACGCTTTTCGCCGCTCTTCTCGAGATGTTGTTCTTGATGACTTCCATCTCACAGCCTTCTTTACGCAGTTGCCGGCGCAAAGTCTCTGTCTTCTCGACGGTCAGACCGCGGTATTCCGCAAGCACGATCGCCTTGGCTTTGGACATTTTTTCGGTGACGCGGTCTACGGCTTCCTGTTTCGCCTGAATCACTGTTTCTCTCGACATTGCTTTACCTCCTTATACGATGTCTTTGAAAAAAGAATTCCTCTTCTCGCGAGAAAAGAGGAATAAACAAACTGCACTTATTGTCTTTGTCTCGGCAGGATGATTAAGCTCTTCGCCCCTGCTGTCTCTGATAAAGTTATTTGGTTTTAGAGTGCCAGATCAACGCCGGGTCCCATCGTGGATGAGATGGCAACGTTTTTCATGTAGACGCCCTTGACGGTCGATGGCTTGGCCTTGGTGATCACATCGAGGATGGACTGGATGTTCTCGACCAGGTTCTGGGCTTCGAACGAGACCTTGCCGACGAGAGCCTGGATGTTTCCGTTCTTGTCGACACGATAGGTGATCTTGCCGCCCTTGGAATCGGATACGGCTTTGGCGACATCCTGGGTCACGGTGCCGGTCTTGGGGTTCGGCATGAGTCCTTTGGGACCGAGGATACGTCCGAGTTTGCCGATCACGGCCATCATGTCCGGAGTGGCGATGACGACATCGAAGTCGACCCATCCGCCCTGGATTTGCTGGACAAGATCGTCGTCGCCGACATGATCGGCGCCGGCTTCCTTGGCTTCCTTGGCTTTATCGCCTCTGGCGAACACCAGAACTTTTTTCTCTTTGCCGGTTCCATGGGGCAATACCAATGCGCCGCGGAGATTCTGTTCGGCCTTTCTCGGATCGAGGTTCAGATTCAGAGCCAACTCGACGGATGCGTCGAACTTCTCGAATGCGATCGATTTGACGAGGTTGACGCCTTCAAGCAAGGTGTATTTCTTGCCTTTTTCGATCTTGGCTGCGGCTTCTACATACTTTTTTCCTTTTTTTGCCATTTGCTTTTCCTCCTATATCTGGTTATAGCGGAATGTCCTCCCATATATAGTTGTATATCGCTAAACAACTAGTATTTAGTCAACTACGACAATTCCCATGTTTCTTGCGGAGCCTTCAATGATACGCGATGCGGCTTCGACATCGTTGGCGTTCAGATCCGGCATCTTGACGGTTGCGATCTCGCGGAGTTGAGCCCTGGTGATTGTAGCCACGGTCTCCTTCTTCGAGTTGGCAGCGCCTTTTTGGATCTTGCATGCCTTCTTGAGCAGGTCGCTGGCGGGCGGGGTCTTGGTAATGAAGGTGAAACTTCTGTCTTCGAATACCGTGATGACGACCGGAATGATGCTGCCGACCTGTTCTTTCGTGCGGTCGTTGAACTGGACGCAGAATTGCTGGATGTTCACTCCCGCTTGTCCCAAAGCCGGTCCGATCGGGGGAGCAGGCGTTGCCTTGCCGCCCGGTATCTGCAGCTTTACGACGGTTTTGATTTCTTTAGCCACGAAAGACACCTCCTTATTTTCGTGATGTGGTTCATGGATCTTCGATCCTCCCACGCTTGCGTCGGTATTACACACGCTGAAATATTATACTATATCGCCGGAAAGAATGTCAAGGTTTTTTTCTCGAGAAATGCGGCGTTTTCGCGGAAAGTTACACGTCGTATTTGGCGTTGATCTCCGAGGGGGTTTTCCTTAACAAAGTGAAGACGGGAATCATCCCGAAAACAAGGTTCAAAAGATAGATTCCGAGGATGCCGGCCAGGAAGATGTGGATCGGAAAATAGAATTCGGTCACCGCCAGCGGGTTCAGATTCTGGAACTCGACGATCAGGGCCGACATGACGATATATCCGGTCAATGATCCCAGGGTCGTGAAGGCGAAGATCTCCGAGATGAAGATTTTCGCGACATCGTTCCTTGTGGCACCGATCGAACGGTAGATGCCGATCTCCTTGACGCGGCCGAGCAAACTCGAACGCATCATGAAGATGAGATAGATCAGCGAACCGGCCAGGGCGATGATGATCACTCTGAGTTTGCTCGCGATCGCGCTTCTGACAGCTTCGATATGATTGTCCCTGGCGGTCTGGTAGGAGTCGGCGGCCACAAATCCCAGATCGGTGATCTGCTGGACCGAAGTTGTGACATCGTCGGTGGTGAAATAGATATACTGCTTTTCAAAATAATAGGCTCCCTGGGAGACATACTGATAGATGACATCCTGCTCGAACTGGGCATTGGTGATGATCATTTCTCCGATCGTTTCCGAATCATATTTGCCGACAACGGTCAGATCCTGCCCGAATTCCTGGATGGTATCGCCAAGGGTGTATCCGGTATACGTGTCCGGGACCAGAATCTCATCCAGGTTTGCCAAATCCCTGCCCTCGGTGATCGTATAGTCACCATCCGCGGTTCCCTGGGATACATAACCGGACATCAGGTAGTAGTCACAGTAGAAGAGATTGAAATTGTCATCGGTCGTGACGACTATCGGCGATTCGGTATCGACGATGCCGACGATTTCGAGATTACGGGAATAGGCGTTGGTACTCAGTGTTATCTCCAAGATATCCTCATAGGTCGAACCGCCCATATTGGATACATAAACGGCATCGAGGAGACTGTCGGCGATCCATTTGTCGATGGCGACCTCGGTGTTGGTTTCAGGCAATCTGCCCGCGACGATCTCGGTATCCTCGCTCAGGGAAGATTCCCTTACGGGATACCCGTTGACATAATATCCACCGCTCCAGTACGACTGTTTGTCATTCTGGTAGAAATTGCCGTAATCATAGTAGATCCTCTGGGTCGACGGGTAATAGTTGACCCCCGTCACATCCGTATCGTCCAGGATTGTCTGGATGTCGGAACTGGTGAGGTAGGAAGTGATTTCAACCGATACCATGTCTCTCGCTGTCGCAAGGAAATCCTTGTCCCTGATGCCGGTCAGGTTGGTGAAGGTGGCGAGATTGTAGGCGATCAGAGCCGAAACCACGAAATAGGCGATAAGAAACATCCGGGAAACGAATTTCCGTTTCCGGAACAGTTTCTGGAATCCCGCCTTGAGGGTGTCCTTGAACCTGATGAACGACTTGCGTCCGGTATCGGAAGCGATCGAGCCGAACTGATGCAGATCGAAGGCGTGCTTGGAGGCATCGGAAGTTTCCGGCTTCTTGTAGTGGGCGTTGAGCAACCTGATTTCGGAATCATCCGTGACATATTTGATCTTGGCCTTCGCATCGGCCTTGACATAGACGGTATTGTTGATGGAAATGATCTGGACCGAAGGTTTGCTTTCGGAAACATTTTCATAGTAATACTCGACGTTGACCGGTTCTTCGGAGACCGATTTTTCCAGATCGAGCAGATAGATGTTTCTGGTGTCGACATGCTCGAGGGTCCGGTTGCCGGTGTTTTCGTAGTCGTTGATGACGGCTCCATCCTTGATTTCGATGACCCTGTAGGCGTAGAAATCGACGAGTTCCTTCTCATGGCTTACCAAAATGACCAGACAGGTTTCGCTGATCTTCTTGATGATCGACATGATCTCGAAGGTGTTGTTGACATCGAGGTTGCCTGTCGGCTCGTCCGCCAGGACGACTTTCGGATTCTTGGCGATCGCTCTCGCGATGGCCACCCTCTGCTGCTGACCTCCTGAAAGGGCCTGGACGTTACGGCGCCGGTAATTGTACATGCCGACGCTTTCCAGGACATAGTTGACTCTTTCTTCGATTTTGTCCTTGTCGTAGAGCCCGGCCATGTTCAGACTGACTTCGACATTCTCATAGACGGTCTTGTCGGTCAGGAGATAGTAGTTCTGGAAAATATAGCCGATATATTTGTTTCTGATGACATCCATCTCGATTGAGTTGTAGTGCTGGATGACCTTGCCGTCGAAATCGATCTCGCCCCCGGCGAACTTGTCGAGGCCGCCGATCACGTTCAAAAGCGTGGTCTTGCCGCATCCGGAGGGACCGGTGATGGCTACGAGGCCGGTCTCCGGAAATTCGATCGTCGTGTTGTCGATGACATGGATCTCGTTCTGCTTGCCTTTGTTGTAGTATTTCTGAAGTTTCGTTACCTTGATCATCTTCATCACCCCCTATTCCGCTTTCAGGGAGGTCTGGACCGTATCCCTGAAGACGCGGCCGCAATACCTTCCCGAAATCAGAAGTGACATTACGATCAGGATCCCGAAGAAAATCAGATAATCCGTGAAAGCGAAAGTGTTCAGTCCGTAAAACAGGCTGTATTGCGTGATGACATCAGACAACCGGAGCCCAAGCGTGAGGCCGACGAACAGCACGAAGCTGAAGGCGATCACAAACAAATTTTCCATATAGACAATCAGCCTGATGACCATCTGATTGGCACCAACCGTCCGGAAAATTGCATAATCGCGCAGTTTGGTGTTGATGATGGCCCGGAAAATGATATAGCTCAGGAAGGTTGTGGCGATGATCGTGACCAGCAAGGCCACGAGCATTCCGAGCCCCTGGAAGAAAGTGATGGCGGAGCCATAAGGATCCTCGGTGGCGAAATTGTAGGGATAGATAACATTGTATTTCTCAACATCTCCGGATTTGATTCGGGAAAGGTTGTTTACCAGCCTTTCGATGTTGATGTCCGAATCGGTGATCACACTCAACTGATAGATGTCATCATACATGATTCCCTGATAGACTGCGGGGCTGACTCCGATCACCGGATTGGTGCTGAACTGGAGTTCCAGACCCGGAAATGTATTTCGGGTATAGGCATCTTCGAAGGTCATGACTCCGGTCAGGGTATCGCAAGTATCACTGCCGTATTCACAGAAGTAATACTCGAATTCCTGTGGAATGGAAAGCTGATTGTCGGCGAGTGTGTTGTCGGCCGCCAAGGTAACGTTGCTGTAAAGCAGCATTTGCGTCAGCATATCCTTGTTCTCCATTTTGGTTCCGTCGCCAAACTCGACTTCAAGGGTCCTTTCCTTGACGAAGTAAGGATAATATAGATTGGCGATATTGGCGAATTCCTCATCGCTGACAATCAGATAATTGAATTTCTCATCCATGAAGATGTTGGCACAGTCGACAATGCCGGTGATCAGGTAGTTATCGGCAGTATAGATGCCTATATCCCTGACTCCGGATTGATAGTATAAGGTATTGACAAAGATGTTTTCGTCCTTGTGCTCGTTGATTGTGGAAGCCGGCAGAGCCAAAAGCGCCTCTCCCGGAGCGGATGGCATCGCGCCTTCGGTCAGGATGCCGGCGTCCTGGACCACGGACAAGGGCAGATATCGCACCGATCCGAGATAGAAAAAGTCATCCAGGGCATCCAGCCGATATTTGGAGCGCATCTCGATCGCGATGTCAAGCAGATAATCCTTGGCGATCAGCGTCTGGACCTGGGAATAGCCTTCCAATTCGGCAAGATCGGCATCAGTGAAAGCGGAATAATCGGTCTTGTTGAGAACGATTCTGGATATGGATTTGTTGCCGAAGGTATCAATGGAAGTATACCAGGTTCCTCCATCGTCTCCCGACATGACCAGGTTGAAGGCGCCATACACCGTTCCGACAAAAAAGGAAAAGATGAAGAAGACCAGCACCATCAGGATCGTCTTTTTCGGCGTGGCGATGAGATTCCGGAACGCCAGTTTTATATGTTCGAAGAACCGGATTTTCTTTTCTTCGTCAGCGATGGCGGGTATTTCCTCGACCGATACTTTCTGGACAGTGGCATCCTCGACGATCTCGCCGTCATAAATCCGGATTTTCCTGGTTGCGTATTCACGGACCTGGTCGAAATCATGGGTAACGACGATGACAAGTTTGTCCTTGGAAATGTCATGGAGCAACTTGATGATCTGCTTCGCGGATTCGGAATCAAGGTTACCGGTCGGCTCGTCGGCGGCGATGATGGGACAATCCTTGGCCAGGGCCCTCGCGATGACGACGCGTTGTTTCTGGCCTCCGGAGAGTTTGGTCGCCTTGTGGTGGACATGCTTCTCCAAACCCACCTGACGAATGATTTCCATTGCTCTTGTCTTGGCGGCCTTCTTGGTGAAACCGGAAAGCAAAAGCGGCAATTCCACATTCTGCAAGACCGTGAAGGAATCGACGAGATTGTAGTTTTGGAAGACGAAGGCGATATATTTCTTGCGATAGTTCTCCAGATCGGCGGTTGAATAGTACGAAGTCTCCTCGCCGTTCACATACATCTCGCCCTCTTCGTAGGTGTCGATTCCGGAAATCACGTTCAAAAGCGTCGTCTTTCCGGAACCGGACTCGCCGACAACCGCGACGAATTCGTTGATGCCCAGTTCCAGATTGGCCTTGCGCAGACCAAGGGCTACGACATTGTTGGTCGTGTAATATTTTGAAACGTTGACAAGTTTGATCACATTATGCACCTCGCATCGTTCGTTTCACAACTCATATTATATTACCAATAAACATTTATGTATACATATTTATTGGATGAAAAAAGCCGGTTGTCCGGCTTTACATCACTTCTATTTCCGCAAAATCCAATTCGATCGGGGTCTTTCTCCCGAACATGTCCACGAGGACGCTGACCTTGCCTTTTTCGTCATCGATGGAATCGATGATGCCGATCTGGCCGGCGAAGGGTCCGGATGCGACCTTGACGTTTTGTCCTGGTTTCGCATTGAGCTTCTGCGCCTGCAACAACCCGCACTTCTTCAAGATCGGGTTGATCTCGTCGGGAAGTAGGGGGATCGGTTTCGTACCGCCACCGGAACTGCCGAGGAACCCTGTCACTCCGGGTGTGTTTCTGACCACGAACCATGAATCGTCGGTGACGATCATCTCGATGAAGACATATCCGGGGAACATCTTGACCATTTTTTCCTTCAATGATCCGTCCGCCTTTTTCTCGGTCTTCATCTCTTCGGGGATCATGACCTGGAAAATCAGGTTTTCCATCTGCATGGTTTCGATACGTCTCAGCAGATTCTCCTTGACGGAATTCTCAAACCCGGCGTATGTCTGGACGATATACCATAAACGCTTGCTGCTGTCCATTGATTTAATCCCGTGTCCTTAGAGTGAGAACAGCCATTTGAAGAGCGGTTCAAGCAAGAAGCCGAACAGGGTGAAGACGACCATCAGGAAAACCAGGAAGCCAAACACTCTGGTGGTGTTTCTCGCCAACGAGGCGGCGGTCGGCCAGGTGACTTTCTTCATTTCCGCGATGCTGGGACGCAGAATCGGGAGCAGAAGATAGATGGGGACCAAGGCGCCGATCAGGATCAGGAACGATCCGGTCAGAATCCTTTTCAAAGTGGTGTTGAAGAAGAAATCGATGAATCCGACTCCGGAATTGCCGAGGAAATCGGTCAGTACTACGCTTCCGAACTTGCCGATGACGATATAGACGCCATAAAGCAAGAGCACCGGCGAAAGGATCGCCAGCAACCAATTTTCAAACGTATATTCTTTCTTGAGGATTTCCATGATCTTCGAGTGTTTCTCTTCGGTCTCGGGAACCTCTCTGTTAACTACGACTTTTTTTGCCTTCTTGGCTTCTTTGCTTTTCTTGTCTTCAGCCATGATATCCTCCTACTTGCCTTCCTTGTGCAAGGTATGCTTCTTGCATTTGTTGCAATACTTTAGCGCTTCGAATCTGGTGGTGCTTTTGTCGCTCTTCTTGATTTCGTAGTTTCGCGACAGGCATTCCTGACAGATCAGGACTGCTTTTTTCTTCATTTTTTATCAACTCGCTTGCTTTAATAACTGTATCAAAAAATGCCGGTTTTGTCAAGAAAATCATAACTCTAATTGCATTTTCAGTTTGTGTCTGATCCGGTCCATGGCATTGTACACTTTTTTGCAGTCGCAAGACAACATCCCCGCGATTTCGGAAACGGACATGTTTTGGATGTATCGGCAGTCGAAAACCCTTTTTTCCAACTCGGAAAACCGGTCCAACGCCTGCTTGATATCCGTTTCGGAAAAGTACTCTTTTTGGGATTCGTCGACCGCATAATCATAGAGCACCGGCAGCTTCTGACTCAGAAATCTGCCATAGCTTTTCCGCTTGCGGATCATCGAAATGTAATGATTCTCCAGATTGCTTTCAAAGTATCTGGTGAAGGATTTGTTGAAGTTTTCTTCAAAACGGATCACCGATTTATATAAAACCAGCAATCCCTCCTGGAAACAGTCGTCAAATTCGTGGGCAAGGTTGAATTTTCCGATTTTTTTCGCAATCAGATAACGGTACTTCTCGATCATCAATTCCAGTGCTTCCTCATTTCCCTGTTTGACTAGACTGATGATTTCAAAGTCGTTATAATCGCGAAATTGCAAGGTTTCAGCCCTTCTTTCGCCTCAATATGTCAAAGATGATGATCCCGGCGCTCACCGATGCGTTCAGGCTGTTGATCCTGCCTGACATCGGAATCTTGACCAACAGGTCGCAGTTCTCCCGGACCAGACGCGAGATGCCTTTGCCCTCACTGCCAATCACAAGGCATACCGGTCTGTCGATGAAGATCTCGTCATATACCTTTTCCGCTTCGGCGGCGGTCCCGATGATCCAAAAGCCCGCTTTCTTGAGCGTGGCGATGCTTTGGTTCAGATTCGTCACTTCGGCGATATCGAGATATTCGATCGCTCCCGAAGCCGCCTTGACAACGGTGGCGTTGACAGAGACCGCGCGGTTCTTCGGCAAAATGATGGCCTTGGCTCCTCCGGCTTCGGCGCTGCGGATGATGGCTCCGAGGTTATGAGGATCCTGGATTCCATCCAGCATCACAAACAGAGGCTTGCCATCGGCGGGATACCTGGCGATGATTTCCTCCAATTTGAATAACTGATAGTCCTCAACTTCAATAACGATCCCCTGGTTTACCCCTGAATACAATTCGCTGAAACGGCTCTTGTTCATGACTGTGATCGGTACGTTCCTGGCCTGCAGTTTTTCGTAGAGGTCGCGGTTGGAATGTTCGAGAATGACAGCCCTGATGATCTTCCGGTTCGATTTCAGCACTTCGATGGCTGGGTTTTTTCCGTATAGCATGACGCTCATATCAATCACCACTTTTATTGTATCATATTTCTTGTGTTTTTTTCTTGAAAAAAGCAGGGTTTGGCCAGAGAAAAAAGCCCTGCTCATTCAGGGCTTTTCGCAACGATATCGATGCTTTGACGAACAATCTCATCCAGCCTTTCCTGACTGCCGGACAAGTAGAGATAGCCGATCAGGGCTTCGAACCCGGTGGCGTTGTGATAGGTAGCCAGATCGGTGTTCTTCGGTTTTCTGGTCGATTCGGCATTGCGGCCACGTTTGTATATGACTACCTCTTCATCGGATAAACCCTCAAGATTGTCCATTGCCAGGCTCTGCCCTCTCGCGGAAGTGAATCTAATCGCTTCCTTGTGCAGATCATCAACCTTGGTGATGCCGGAGGCGAGGAGGTGTTTCCGAACTTCCAACTCGTAATAGGCGTCCCCGAGATAGGCCAAGGCCAAACCATTCAACTGGATCACAGGAGATTCCGTTCCTGAAGCTCGGCCCTGATGCTGTCGGCTGCGGCGAACTCCTTGTTTTTCCTTAGGGTTTCCCACTGCCTGAACAATGCTTTGTCCTCCGAGGAAAGATGTCTGACGCGGGCGTCAAGACCCAGGATATCAAGCATGTATGCCAGTGCTATTTCGATCGATTTCAAAATCGCGGTATTGTTTTTCTGTCTCATTTCGAGATTGGCAACTTTCAACAGTCCTTGCAGGGAGGTGATTGCGTTCGGAGTGTTGAAATCCATCGCCATCACCTGGTCGAACTCAGCCCTGAACCGGTCGGCTTCGCCTTTTGTTGCCGGCGAGATTTCGCTGTCGGGGGCCGTCTCGATCTTGCGAGCGAGAGCTTGCATCGCGTTGACGACCTTACTCCATTCCGTCTCATACATCTGCAGATTCTGGTCGCTGAAGTTCAGTGGTGCCCGGTAATGGGTGGAAAGCATCAGCATCCGGAATGGCATGGTGTTTTCCCCGAGATCCTTGACCAGGATCACGTTGCCGAGGCTCTTGCTCATCTTCTCGCCTTCGAGGTTGAGTCTGCCGTTATGCATCCAGTATCTGGCGATATGATGGTGATGACAGGCTTCCGCCTGGGCGATCTCGTTCTCGTGATGCGGGAAAATCAGGTCGGATCCACCGCCGTGGATATCGATCTCGCCGCCGAAGATGCCGTCGATCATCACGGCGCATTCGGTATGCCATCCGGGTCGGCCTTTGGAAAAGGGCGAATCCCAATTGAGACCTTCGGTGGTCTTCTTCCATAAGGCGAAATCGAGGGGGTTTTCCTTGTCGGGATTGACCTCGACACGGGCTCCGGAGATCAAATCGTCGAGTTTGCGGTTGCTCAAGGTCCCGTATTCGGGAATTCTCCATACCCGGAAATAGACATCGCCATGCACCTCATAGGCAAATCCTTGGGCGACCAGCTCCTGGATATATGCGATGATATCCTGCATGTATTCAGTAACCCTCGGTTTGAGGTAATCGGTCTTGGACCCAAGGTTTTCGACATCTTTCAGATACTGGTCGATGAAGAAACTGCTGATTTTCGTTTCCGGCTCTCCGGTCGCTAACGCCTTGTCGATGATCTTGTCGTCGACATCGGTGAAATTGGATGCGAATCTGACCTTATATCCCATGTGTTCGAAATATCGTCTGACGACATCGAAAACGATGATCGGTCTGGCATTGCCGATGTGGATGTAGTTATAGACCGTGGGTCCGCAGATATACATCGAAACCTCGCCGGCCTTAAGCGGGACGAATTCTTCCAGTTGATTGGAGTAGGTATTGAAGATCTTCATTCCATAACACATCCTTTCTGTATGTATCATTATATGCAAAAACCCCGGAATTTTCAAGATAATTCGCTGTCGATAACTTGTAAATGCCTTCCTGTCATTGTAAAATGTAAATATCCCGAATGAGGTGAACAATCATGAAAAATCGGATCTTTGCCTGCCTGGTTATCAGCTTCATCGCTTTCTTTTTCACCGGCTGCACCCAATTGACGACATCCTTCCCGACAACAGGAACGACGACGGCCGCAACGACCGCCGTTACCGATGATCCCCGAATCATGGACATCTATCTGCTGGCCGTATCATCCGGAGGGACCGAACTCACGTATGAGGAATGGCTTGCCTCGATCCAGGGCACACCCGGAACGAGCGGACGGGAAATCGAACTCCGTTTGGCAGATGCATCCATCGAGTGGCGATATGCGGGTGAAGAAGTCTGGAACGAACTGATTCCGATCTCGGACCTTGTCGGTCCCCAAGGAACGGAAGGCCCCAGCGGCAGGGAAATAACCCTGATAGTTGATGCGGGCTATATCAAATGGCGATATCAGGGAAGCGAAGTCTGGAATGAACTCATCGCCCTGTCGACCCTGACCGGACCGGCCGGCGAGGCGGGCAAAGCCGTTCAGTTCCAGGTCGAAGGCGGTTTCATCCAGTGGAAATATGATTCCGATCCAGCTTGGAACGACCTCGTGGAACTATCTTCTCTTTCCGGATCGGACGGACGGGAGATCGTCCTGGATGTGTCTGGAAACCATATCGTATACAAATACGTCGGCGACGATTCCTGGACGGAACTGGTCGATCTGGCTTCGCTCACGGGTGATGCCGGCCGAGGCATCGCGTCATGTGAGATCGACGATTCCGGCGAACTCATCATCACCTACACCGATGAATCCACCCAGAATCTGGGCAAGATCCTCGAATTCTACACGGTCAACTTCCGGGATATCCACGGCTATCTGATCGATTCGCAGACAGTGCTTTCCGGACATGGAGCCCAGGCTCCGGATATCCCCCTTGTCGACGGCTTTGATTTCGTCTCGTGGGATAAGGATTTCTCGGCGGTAACAGCCAATATCAGTGTCCAGGCCGAATATCAGATCCGCCGATACACAGTCAATTTCTATGACTTTGAAAACACCTTGATCAAGGCGGAAACCGTCGACTACGCGTCTTCCGCCACCGCCCCAGAAGTTGGTTCGAGGGATCACTTTGTGTTTTCCGGATGGGACCAGGACTTTTCCCATGTCACTGGGGATCTTTCCATACACCAGGTGTGGGTGGAGAGAATCTATTCACCTGAAGAAATCTACCAATTGGCGCGGCCGGCCACCGTCGAGATCAGGATCTATGGCCAGTGGGGCGACGATTTGAAACTGGGTTCGGGCTTCTTCATCTCTGGAGACGGACTCATAGTGACCAATCATCATGTGATTGAAAAAGGCTACAGCGCCACCGTCGTCACCGCCGATGAAACGGAATACGAAGTCACAAGCGTCATCGGTTATGACGAGAATCTCGACCTCGCGATTTTGAAGATCGACGCCCTGACCCCGGACTTCCTTGATATATCTATCCGGACGGTGAATACGGGTGCCCCCGTTTACACCCTCGGCAGTCCTTTGGGTCTTTCCGGTTCATTCTCCGACGGCCTCGTATCGACGGCCTCAAGAGTCTATGACAATGTCGATTATATCCAGATCACGGCCCCGTTATCCCCGGGCAACAGCGGCGGGCCATTACTCAATATCTATGGTGAGGTGATCGGTGTCAATACAGCCACATTCGTCGACGGACAGAATCTGAACCTGGCCGTAAACATCAGCCAACTCACGCAACTTGACCAGCAAACACCAACGACTGTTGAGGCCTTATATCAGGATTACTGGGGTTATGACTATTATCCCTGGGAAACGGTGATTACCGAAACCGAGCCGAACAATATCCTGACAGAAGCCGACAGCCTGGATATAAACGGAGTCACCGTATCGGCCGAGTTGGCCGATAGCGCCGATCAGGACTGGTACGCTTTCAGCCTTGATCAGGAGAAACTCGTGACCCTGATGGTGTTTCTTACCGATGAAGCCGATTTCAGCAACCTGATCCTGACGCTGAAGGATGATTCCGGATCCGTGATCGCCACGGGAACCTTGGGCGTCTTCGACGCCTATGCCGTCTTGCATATCCAGGAAACCCTCTCGCCGACGGGAAGCGAAACCTACTATATCCAAATCTCAATGTCTGAAGAAAGCGATGTCGCTTCGATCGGCTACGAATTGTTCTTTCATCTCGGTTAATGTCAAGTGATGCAAAAAAAGAACACCTTCCGGGTGTTCTTTTTCTGGTTATCCTACAGTGTTATTGATTATAATTTCACTATATTTGCAGCTTGAGGACCTCTGGCGCCTTCGACTACATCGAAGCTGACGGCTTGACCGTTTTCAAGGGACTTGTAGCCTTCGCCCTGGATCGCTGAATAATGTGCGAAGATATCCTTGCCATTTTCATCAGTGATGAAGCCATAACCCTTTTCTGCATTAAACCATTTTACTGTTCCGTTCATTTGTTTCTCCTTATATAATTTTTGATGCTGTTAACATTATACATTCTTTGCCGGTCTTTTGCAAGCCATATTTACTGCAATTCGTCATTTTCGCCGAGAACTTGGTCATTATCGGCATCTTTTTCCTCGTCTTCCTCACCGCTTTCGAAGGTCTCGGGAAGGCTTTCCTGAAAGTCGACGTTCTTGATCCGCCCGAATTTCTTGGTGATTTTCTCGACCCGGAAATTGACGCTTTCGCTTTGTTTCGACAGGCCTTTGATGTTGTTCACCAGTTTCTGCCAATCCTTTTCGAAAATCTGGAATTCCTTGTTGAGAAGCATCAGTTGCCGGTTGATCTCGGCGGTGTACTGGCTTCTTGCGTAATCGATGGCCACGGCCTTGAAGCTGGACAGAAGCGGAATCAGAGTGGTCGGCGATACGATCGTGACCGCTTTTTCCCTGGCGTATTCGACGACATTGGTGAGCCGGGAATGCAGCAGGGATAGGATTCCGTCGGAAGCGACGAACATCAGCGCATATTCGGCGGTGGTGCCGGAAATTATGTATTTGGCGGCGATGTCGGTGATATGCTTCTTGACTTCGGCGCCGAAGGTCTGGATCAGTTTGGTTTCCTCGTCTTTCGACAATTCCTTGTTGTCGAACAGCTTGGAATAGGCCGAAAACGGAAATTTGGAATCGATGGCGATCATCTTCGTGGGCTCCGGCATCAGGATCACGGCGTCGGCCCGGACCGATTCCTGCTTGCCTTTCGGTTCCCTGATCGTATACTGGAGACGATACAGCTTGTCGTTTTCGCCGAAGACGCTGTAAAGCAGCTGGCTCAGTTGATATTCTCCGAAAGAGCCTCTCGCCTGGTTGTTCGACAGGATGTTCTGGAGACCGATCATCTCGTTCGATAGTCCTTCGATCTTTTTCTGGGCGTCGTCGATCACCTTGACCCGTTCGGCGATCTGGACGAAGGTCTGGTTGGTCCGGTCGAATCCCTGTGACAGTCTCTCGTCGACTTTCTGGTTGATCGTCGACATCCTCTGGTCCAAAGCATCGGTCAGGCCCTTGAAGTCAACAGTCAGTTTGGCGTTGATCTTCTCCTGGAACGCGACCAGTTCCTTGTTGATGTTGAGTCTGAACTCGGTGATGTTTTCCGCCGATTTGTCGTTGGTATCCAGCAATTGCTGGTTCACGGCCTTGTTGAACTCAAGCATCGATTCATACATTGTTTTGGTTACGGAAGTCTTCAGGTCGTCGACCTGGTTCGACAACGTTCTTTCCAGTTTCTCGAACCCGTCGAGGTTGGCCGCAGCTCCGGTGTTGCGAAACAGAATGAAACCCGTCGTCAACAGGACAAGCGTCAACAGGACGATCGAGATCAGTCCGAAGATTTCGGCTAGATTCATTGGTCATCTCTCCTTGTTATGCTAGAATATGGGGCTGAACAGGTTGAAAAGGCCCTGCAGGAAACGTTTCAGGATGCTACGGTGGCGCCATTCATCCAGTTTGACCTCGTCGGACACCTGGAGGTCTTTCATGTAACTGTCGACCAGGTTTCTTACTGCCAGGTTCTGGAAGATGGTCGTCACTTCGAAATTGAGGTGGAAGCTTCTGGGATCGAAATTGACGGATCCGACCGAAGCGATCGTATCATCGATGATCAGGATCTTGGAATGGACGAAATGCTTCCGGTACTCGAAGATTCTGACTCCGAGACTCAGGAGTTGCTCGTAATAGGATCTGGTGGCGAAGCCGACCATGACATAGTCGCTGAGTCCGGGCACAAGCAGTTCGACCGTGACTCCGGATTTGAGCGCGATGTGGATTGCGGTCATCAATTCGGGTTCGATGATGAGATAAGGCGTCACGATCCGTACCGTTTTTTTCGCGCCGTTGATCATTTTCAGATAGACGTCCCGGATCAGTCCGTCCTCGAAATCGGGTCCGGACTCGATGACGGAGAACAGTCCGGTGAAGGCGCTGATCGTCTTGTCCATCGGTTTGTCCAACACTTCGCCCGTGATATGGTACCAATCCTTGACGAACACATTCTGGATCGAGGTGACGCCGTTGCCCTTGACAAGGACGTGCGTGTCGCGCCAGAAGCCGAATTTGGTGGACTGGTGGTTGTATTCGTCGGCGAGATTCATGCCGCCGACGAATCCGACGACGCCGTCGATCACAATCGCCTTGCGGTGATTGCGGAAATTGAGATTGCTGTTGAAGATGTAGATCGACTGGGGATCGAAGACACCGATCCGGACGCCGCTTTTCTTCAGCTCCTTCATGTAGCGCATGTCGAGATGGCGGTTGCTACCGAAATGATCATAAATCAAGTGGACATCGACGCCTTCGAGAGCCTTATCCTTCAAAATGTCCAAAACCTTCCGGCCGATCGCATCGGTCTTGATGATGTAGAATTCCATGAAGATATAGCTTTTGGCCTGACTTAGTTCCTCGATCAGCGTCGGAAAGAACACATCGCCGTTGTCGAGGATTTCCACGAAGGTGTCGTCCTGGTAGACGGCTCGACCGGTGTTTTCATGGATGAATTGGAAGATATGGCCATAGTCGCGGTTTTCATAATCGACCTCGGTCATCTCTTCCAGACCAAGAAAGGCTTTGTTGGCGATCAAAGGCCTGGTCTTGAAAAATTTACGGGTGACGAAATCCCGGGCGAAGAAATAATAGAGAATCAAGCCCAGGATGGGATTAAGCAACATGATCAGGATCCAGTGGCTTTTCTTGTAGGCATAGGTCTGTTTCAGGAGGACGTGGATCATGATCATGATGGCCAGCAGCCACAGGATGGCGATCGGAACATAGACCAGGATGCTGTCGGGAAGAACCTTCAGCAGTGAAGTCAGGCTGATATACTGCGCCAGCGAGATGGTGTAGACGAAAAGCACGACGACCAAGAGCGCGATCAAGAGGAAAATCCGTTTCATGCCGCTCCCCCTTTCCCAGAAACATCATACATATTTTACCATAAGATAGCCTTTTTTGCACATTACCTTAGCAAAGAAAAAACGTCTCCAAGGAGACGTTGATTCATAATTCGACGATTTTCGCCTTGAGTCCGAACCTTCTGACCGAATCTACCGCGGACTCGCACACTTCTTTCGTCGGATAGGTTTCTCCAGTCAAAAGCAACTGGCTGTTGGCGGAATAAAGTTTGAACTGGAACCGGCCCTGTTTGTCCTTGGTGACGCTGAAATGCTTGTCCTCGATCGCTTTCTTGACACTGTCGATCGCGGACAGGACGCTGGCTTTAGAAGCATACTTGGAACTGGTGAAAAGCACTTCGGCATTGGAAGCCTTAAGGAGGAATGTCCACTTTCCTTCTTCTTTCTGGACTTCGTACTTGCCAGTCGCTTTCTGCTCGATCTCGGCAAGACTAAGCAATTCCTCCCTGATTTCCGCCTTTGGCAGTTTGGATAGTTTCTCGATCTTGTCAGTGTCATAGAATCGCTTGACCGATTCGGCGGCCGATTCAGCCTTTTTGACGGATTCATAGAACTCGCCGACGGCGATCACGCGGGCGGCGGTCTCATTCATCAGGAAAAACTGGGAAAATCCGCTTTTGTCAGTATAGAAACTGAATTTGCCGGTTCCGAGATTCTTCTTGAGTGTTTCGATTCCGGCCAGGGCGCCTTTTTCCGAAGTGTATCCCTGACTCACGATCAGGATCTCGCCATTCGAAGCTTTCAATCGGTATTTGAAAAATCCGGCTTCGGGGTAGATCTCATATTTGCCATGGTACTTGGTTTCCGCAGTCTTGGCGGCATCCGGTTTTGCTTCTGGTTTTGATTCTGGTTTTGATTCTGGTTTTAGAGCTTCAGGTTCCTTTGCGACCTCGGGTCGCTGAGGCTGGATTGGAATTGGTGTTTCCTGTTTTAAGACAACAGGTTCTGGCTTCGCCGGTTCGGGAGTTGTTTTTTTGCGAAACAGCTTTTTGAAACACATATCGGTCACCTCCATATCCTGATTATACCACAAAAAAACCAGGCCTAAGGCCTGGATTTTGAAAATTATGTGGATTGATCGAAGCGGAGCTGTTCGGACCCGTTTTTCAAGGTGCCCGATTCCATGTCGTATTGCAATCGGTAGAGATTGAAATAGTGCCCCTTCTGCTTCAGCAACTCCTGATGATTGCCCGCTTCGATGATCCTTCCTTTTTGCATCACCAGGATCTTGTTCGCATGCTGGATGGTCGAGAGTCTGTGCGCGACGATGATCATCGTGCCGATATTCATCATCTTCTTCAACGATTCCTGGATCAGGGCTTCCGTCTCGGTGTCGATATTGGCTGTGGCTTCGTCCAGGATCATTACGGAAGGTTTGTGTGAGATCGCCCGGGCGAAAGACAGCAATTGTCTTTGTCCCGCGGAGAAATTGTTGCCCCGTTCCCGCACCAGCTCATCATATTTGTCCTTGAGCCGGTTGATGAACTTGTCGGCGTTCACATAGCGGCAGGCCTCGAGGATCTCCCGGTCGGTGATCTCGTCGTTGCGAAGACGGATATTCGATTCCACCGTTCCGGAGAACAAGAAGACGTCCTGGAGCATCTGGCCTATCCGGCTGCGGAGCGAAGAAATTTTGATATCCCTGATGTCGATGTCGTCGATCAGGATCTGGCCTTTCTGGATGTCGTAGTTCCGGACGATGAGGCTGATGATGGTCGTTTTCCCGGAGCCGGTGGCGCCGACCAGCGCCAGGGTCTCCCGGGGCTGGATGACGAAAGATACGTCCTTGAGGATCCATTCGCCCTCATTGTAGGCGAACCAGACGTTCTTGAACTCGATCTTGCCTTTGAGTTCGGCAAGTTCCCTGGCCTCAGGTCGGTCGACGACCATGGGCTTGGTGTCCTTGATCTCGAAAATCCTCTCCCCGGCGGTGAAGGCCGACTGGAGGATATCGAATTTCTCGGCCAGATCCTGGATCGGATTGAAGAACTTGTTGATGTACTGGGTGAAGGCGAACAGGGTGCCGAAAGTCAGCACTCCGGCGATGGTCTGGAGCGAGCCGAACCAGAGCACGATCACGAGGGCGACGACATAGAGCAGATACATGAGCGGCCGATACAGGCTGAAGGCCAGGGTCTGTTGCAGATAGCTCCGGTTCAAGTCCTGGTTCTTGGCTCTGAATTCCTTGAATTTGCGTTCCTCCCGGTTGAAGATCTGGATCAGTTTCATGCCGGAAAGATGTTCGGAAAGGAAAGCGTTGATGATGGAAAGGTTCGCCCTTACCCTCCGGTAGGCCCGGCGGGAATATTTCCGGAAGACGAACGAAGCGATAACGACGAAGGGAACGACCGACGAGACATAGAGGGTCAGCCGCCAGTCGGCGATGAACATGATCGCGAACACGCCGATGATCGTCACGGCGTTGCGGAACAGATTGATCAGGACATCGGTGTAAAGCATGTTCAAGGTATCGATGTCCGATGTCACCCTGGTGACGAGTTTCCCGATCGGAATGTGGTTATATGTCTCGATCGACAGCGATTCGATATGTTCGAAGACATCCTTGCGGATGTCATAGATGATCTTCTGACCGGTCACCTGCAACAAGATCGTCTGCTTGTAGGAGACAAAGGCGCCGATGACGAGGGCCAGGAAATACAATCCGACGATGACGAGGATCCTCGTGAAATCGATCGGATCCTGTCCGAGAGAATCAAGGGTCTTCGAGATGAACAGCGGTCCGATGAGGTCGAGCCCGACAACGATCAGAACCAGGATGGCGGCGAGGACCAGCTCCTTGATGAAAGGCTTGACGTATACGAGCAGACGCCTGATGATCGTCATGTCGCTGTAGGTGCGATCCCTGACGATGTCGATGTCCACAAACCCCTTAGGCATGTTCCCCGCCCCCCTCCAGTTCCCGTTCCAGTTGCTGGCGGATGACGATGGTCTGATAGTATTTGTTGGCGGCGAAAAGCTCCTCATGGGTGCCGACGGCCTGAATCTGTCCGTCGTCGACCAGGACGATCTTGTCGGCGTTCTTGATGGTCGAGATCCGGTGGGCGATGATGATCGTGGTCTGGTTTTTCCTCAAAGCTTCGAGATTGCCGAGGATTGCCTCCTCGGTCTTGGTGTCGACCGCGCTGAAGGAATCGTCCATGATCAGGATCTTCGGCCGTTTGATGAGCGCCCTGGCGATCGAGATGCGCTGTTTCTGGCCGCCGGAAAGTGTCACTCCCCGTTCCCCGACCATGGTTTCGTACTGATTGGGAAAATCGACGATGTTGTCATGGACATCGCTGTATTTGGCCATCTGTTCCACCAAAGGCCTGTCGATGGTATCCTGGGAGAAAGAGATGTTCTTTTCAATTACGTCGGAAAAGATGAAATTGTCCTGGGGGACATAGCCGATCGCGTCCCGAAGCGGCTTGATCGCCAGTTTCATGATGTCGATGTCGTCGATCAGGATTTCATTGGTCCTGACGTTGTACAGCCTCAGCAACAAGTCGACAAGTGTCGTCTTACCGGCTCCGGTCGGACCGATGATTCCGACCAGTTCTCCCGGTTCGATGACGAAACTGATGTCCTTGAGCACCGGCGTATCGCTACCGGGATAGGCGAAGGTGAGATGGTTGAAGGTGATCTTGCCGTCTATCGTCTCCTTGCCGATAAGTTCGACATCGTCATGGATCTCGACCGGTTCGTCCAGGAAGACGTCGATCCGCTGCAGGCTGGCCTTGGCCTGGGAACGCATGTTGATCAGGCGCCCGATCGCCATCATCGGCCAGATCAGGGATCCGAAATAGGCGATGTAGCGGGTGAGGTCGCCGACCGTGAATCTTGCGGGTTGGCTGAAGGTCTTGTATACGAGATAGCCGCCGACGCCGATCATCAGCACCCTGATCACGTTGATGAAGGTTTCGACCCCGACGGAAAGCAGGGCCGAAGCCCGGATGAAGGACACGTTCTTGTCGTAGTTGTCCTGATTGATCCGGGCGAACGCCCGGATTTCCCGCAGTTCGTTGACGAAGGCCTTGATGACGGAGATGCCGTAGAAGTTCTCCTGGGAGAAATCGGACAAATCCTCGAACGCCTTCTGCTTGGCTTTGAACTTCCTGCCGGTGATCCGGGATACGAACGTCGCCAGGACGGCGATCATGATTAGGGGGATGAAGGCGAAATAGGTGATCGTCCGATCAAGGTGATACATCCGGTAGATCGCCATGCTGCCAAGGGCGAGCACATCGAAGAAGATCATTACCCCGGTCCGAAGGCCATCCTCACGGCGTTGAGGTCGTTGGTGAAAAGGGCCATCAATCCGCCGGACTTCTTCTTTTGGTAGAATCTCTGGCTGAGTTTCTCCGCATGGCTGAACATGATGTTGCGGAGTTCGTAGTCGACCCTGCGGGAGGTCCCGAAAATGAAGATCCGCCACAAAAAACGGCCCCCGACGATGACCACTGCGATCAGGGCCATGCTTTTCACATATCCCTGCAATTCGGTGTTTGTTAAGGTTTTCTGATCCAATTTCTCGATGATGTAGCCCATGATGTTCGGAATTTCCAGTTGGGCATAGTCAACAACGACGAGGGCGAGGATGCCAAGCAGGAAGAAAAAACCGTATTTGACATAGAAATTGTTGACGTGTTTCCCGAATATCAAGCTATCACCCCCGGCAAGCAGAATCTATTCTATCGCATCTTCGGTTGTTTTTCAATTTTACCTTTGATAAAAAAGAAAAAAACACAAGTTGTGGGGGCTTGTGTTTTTCGGCTTCTGCAGTTTAACGTTTGCTGAATTGCGGTGCTCTTCTCGCGGATTTTAGACCGTATTTCTTACGTTCCTTGGCGCGAGGATCTCTGGTGATGAGTCCGGCAGGCTTGAGGATCTTGCGATATTCGGGATTGACTTCGAGCAGGGCGCGGGTGATGCCGAGTCGGATCGCTCCGGACTGGCCGATCAACCCGCCGCCGTTCACGTTGACGGAAATGTCGAAGGTGTTCTCGTTGGCGGTGAGGACAAGGGGTTGTTGGACGTCAAGGCGCGCCATCGGTGAAGGAATGTAGTCTTCGAAATTTCTTCCGTTGACGACGAACAAGCCTTTGCCCGGACGCAGAATGACTCTGGCGACAGCGGATTTTCTCCGACCGGTGCCACGATACATTACTGATTTTGCCATGGGTATCCTCCTATCCCTTGAGTTCCATTACAAGCGGCTGTTGAGCCTGATGCTTGTGTTCTGGTCCTGCATAAACGAATAACTTCTTGTACATCTGGTTGCCCAGTTTTCCTTTTGGCAACATCCCTTTGATTGCCAGTTCGACCATTCTGGTCGGTTTTTCCTCCATCATGACCTTGGCCGTTTTCGTCTTCAAACCCCCAGGATAATTGGAATGAGTGCGGTAAAGCTTGTCGTCCCATTTGTTTCCGGTGAGTTCGATCATGCTTGCGTTCACGACGATGACATAGTCGCCGCAGTCCACGTGTGGGGTGAACGTCGGCTTATGTTTCCCGCGTAGTACGGTAGCGACTTCGGTGGCCAGGCGGCCAAGTGTTTTGCCAGCGGCATCGACCACAAACCATTTTCGTTCGATTGTTTGTGCATTTGCCGTATAGGTTTTCATTTTGTTTTCCTCCTTAATTTTGAATTAAAGAGCTTGTGGGAATTCAAACAAAAATGTACCTTTAATATAATATCATCAAGGCCCATTTTAGTCAACTATAATCGATTTCAGTTGATGATCTTTTTCGTGAACTTTCCAATCACTTTGTCGACCCCGGTCATGACCACGAACGCCGAGGGATCGATTTCCCGGATCAGGGCCACATACTTTTGCATCTCGTGGACCGAGATGACCGCGAACAGCACGGTTTTAGCCTGGTAGGTATAGGCTCCGACTCCGTCCAGCATCGTGACGCCGTGCGGCAGTCTCGATTTCAGGGCTTCGGCCATCTCCTTGCCGTTCGTGGTGATGACTTCCAGTTTCAGGAAATTGTACCCGGTGAAGATCTTGTCCAGGACGATCGAGGAGATGATCTGGGAAACGACCGTGTAGATGGCGATGTCGAGTCCGAAGATGATGCCGGCGGCGAGGATGATCGCGCCGTGCAGGAAGATCTGGTAGATTCCGACGGACTTTCCGGTCTTGATCGACCAGTGTTGGAAAAGGATCGAGGTCCCTCCTCCTGAGGCGCCGACCATGTGCAGCATGCCGTTTCCGATCCCGCCGAGAATACCGCCGACAAGGGCGTTCGACAGAATATCGTTCCCCATCACCGGAGTGTCGACCTTGAACAGGAAGATCACCGAGGCGATGACGACGGATATGACCGTATAGATCAGGAAACGGCTGTTGAGTTTGAAATAGGCAAAGACGAGGAGCGGTATCTGGAGTACGAACGACAGGATACCGAGATTGACGACCACATCGTTCTTGGTGACAAGTTCGATCACGTTGATGATCAATTGGGAAAGACCGGTGATTCCGCCGGTGTAAAGTTTGGCGGGATCGATGAAAAAGATGATGCCAAGACCGTAGATGACGGTTCCCAGGACCACGTTGACCATGGTCTTGAACTCTTTCTTGGGATCGATTCCCTTCAGGAGCTGCTTTGTCATGGTCAGCGAACGCCATCCCCCGGCATCAGATTGTCATCGGCTTCGATGACGAATAGCCTATGTTCCGCACTCTCACCGCAAAGGATCATACCTTCGCTGGGTTCGCCACGCAGTTTCACCGGCACGAGGTTGGTGATGACAAGCAGTTTCTTGCCGATCAGAGTTTCCGGTTGATAGAATTCGGCGATACCGGATACGACCTGCCTGATCCTTTCGCCGGTATTGATCTGCAGCACAAGCAGTTTTTTCGCGTTCTTATGGGTTTCGGCCGATACGACCAGGCCGACCCTGATCTCGATCTGGTTGAAAAGATCGATGCCGATTTCGGGCTTCTGATCCGGTTCGGGCTGGACTCCGGATATGGTGTCTTCATTCATCATTTCCTTTACGACCGCCGTTTCGAGATCGAAATCGAGCCTGGGAAAGATATGGACCGGTTCCTTGGTCACGTTGTATTCGCCCTTCTTGCCGAAGATGGCGTTTTCCAATCTGCGGTTGACCGGTTTGACCCCGAGCATGTCAAAAATCAGGGAGTTGGTCTCGATCAGTACCGGAGTGTAGAGGATCGTGGCGATCCTGATCGCTTCCAGGAGGTGGTACAGCACCGATTCCAGGACCGGTTGTTCGCCCAAGGACTTGGCGAGGTTCCACGGTGAAGTCTCGTCGATCAGTTTGTTGGTCCTGGCGATCAGGCGGGAGACTTCGAAAAGCGCTCCGGACAGTTTGAACTCGTCCATGGCTCGGGAATAGTTGTTGACGACTTCCTTCGACAAAACCTCGAGTTCTTCCTCATAGGTGCTGTAGGGATGGTCGTGGCCCGTTCTTCTCACGGTGCCGTCGAAATACTTGTTGACCATGGCGATGGAGCGGGATACGAGGTTGCCGAGGTCGTTCACCAGATCGGTGTTGATCCGGTTCACGAAATCCTCCGGCGTGAACAGCCCGTCATTGCCGTAGGGCAGTTCCCGGACGATATAATAACGGAATGGGTCCAGGCCGAATCGGGCCACAAGTTGTTCGGGATAGATGACATTTCCCTTCGATTTCGACATCTTGCCGTCTTTCATCATGTACCAGCCGTGGACAAAGAGCCGGAACTTGATCGGGATCGACAAGGCCATCAGCATAATCGGCCAGTAGACCGCATGGAAGCGGAGGATGTCCTTTCCGACCACATGGATGACTTCGTCGCCTGAAACCCAGTATTTCTGGTAGAGGCTGTCGTTTCCCGAACCGTAGCCGAGGGCCGAGATATAGTTGCTGAGGGCGTCGATCCACACGTAGATGACATGTTTGGGATCGCTTTTGACTTTGATGCCCCATTGAAAGGCGGTCCGGGATACGGAAAGGTCCTGCAGTCCGGATTTGACGAACTGGACAACCTCGTTCTTCCTGGTCTCGGGAACGATGAAATCGGGATTGGCGTCGATGAATTTCAACAGCTTGTCCTGATATTTCGACAAACGGAGGAAGTAGGTCTCTTCCTGGACGATCTTGGTCTCCTTGCCGCAGTCGGGGCACTTGTTGCCATCGACCAGCTGCGTCGGGGTGAAGTAGGCTTCACAGGACACACAGTAGTTGCCGGAATATTGGCCCAGATAGATATCGCCCTGAGCCAGAAGGCGCTCGAAAATGTCCGCAACGACGGTTTCATGCCGCTTTTCCGTGGTCCTGATGAAATCATCGTTCTCGATCTTCAGGAGCTTCCAGAGCTCCTTGGCGAGCGTTGCGATATGGTCGACATGCTCCTGCGGCGATTTTCCCGCCGCTTTGGCGGCCTCTTCGATCTTCAGACCATGTTCGTCGGTGCCGGTCAAGAATCTGGCGTCATACCCTTGCATTTCCTTGTAGCGCTTGAGGGAATCGCAAAGGCAGGTGGTATAGGCCGAGCCGATATGGAATTTGCCGCTGGGATAATAGATTGGCGTTGTGATGTAGAATGTCTTTTTCATGATTTGACCTCTATTCGAATATCCGGAATTGGATCCTCTTTCTGATTTCTGCGCTTTTTTCCGCTCCGATGACGTTTTTCACGATCTCCAGAGCGAATTCGGTGACGGCGCCGGCACCGATCGCCGTAATGATCCGGCCGTCGGTGACAACCGGTTTGTTCTCCCGGATACCACCTTGCATGAAGACCTCGGTACCGGGAAAGGACACATAATGTCTGCCGTCAAGCAGACCGAGAACGCCAAACACCGTTGGTCCGGCGCAGATCGCCATCAGCCATTTGCCGTTTCTGGCGAAAAGGCTAACCAGATCGAGGACGTTCTGGTTCTCACGCAAAATGGCCGCCTGCCTACCTCCCGGTATCAGGATGCCGTCATAAGCGGCCGGATCAAGTTTTTCCAGCATGACGTCAAGCACGACTTCCGTCTGAAAGGACCCTATGGCGGTCTTCTTGTTAAGTACGCCCACAAGGTCGACTTCAATGCCGCTCCGACGCAGGATGGCCACGCTGCCAAGGGCTTCGATATCTTCGAAACCATCGGCCAACAAACAGGCGAAACGCATGCGGATCCCTCCTTTATTGATAATACATTATATCATTGTTTTTTCGTTTTTTCCAAATATTCCTGATAAATTTTGTTCTTGGGAACCGAAGTCATGTCCGCCACCTTTTTCATCGCTTCCGTCTTGGTCATTCCGGAACGGATGAACCAGTCGACCTGTTCGACGATGCTGATATTTCCGGTATCGGCGGTGTCTTCTTCATAACCTTCGACAATGACCACCATTTCCCCTTTCAGGTCCTCGAGCCCGGTGAGTTCGCCGGGTTTGCCCCTGATCAGTTCCTCATGGTTTTTTGAGATTTCCCTGACGATGGCGACTTCTCTTGCGGGAAAGACCTTTTCCAAATCCGACATGAAGGCACTTAATCTGTGCGGCGCTTCATAGAAGACCAGAGTCTCCGGACGATAGGCGAGTTTTTCCAGTTCTTTGAGTCTTCGGGTCTGCCTGGGATCAAGAAAGCCGTAGAACAGGAAGGGATGGGGCTTCATTCCCGACATCAACAGGCCGGTAAGCGAAGCCGAAGGTCCCGGCAGACAGACGACATTGTAGCCGGATTCGATCGCCCTACTGACAAGTTGACTGCCGGGGTCGGAAAGCAGGGGCATGCCCGCATCGCTAATCAGGCCGACGGTTTCGTTCTGGGAAGGCAAATCGAGGATATCGGATGCCGCCTGCGTCTCATTGTGTTCATGGAAGCTTTTCAGCTCCTTGTTGATTTCGAAATGCCGGAGCAGTTTGGCCGACACCCTGGTGTCTTCGGCATACAAATGGTCGACCCTTTTCAAGGTGTCCAGCGCCCTGAGGGTGATGTCCTCCAGATTTCCGATCGGGGTCGGAATCAGGAAAAGGGTGGCGATATCGTTATGGTAGTTCTTATGACGGTACATATTCTTCACTCCCCGGTCACGCCGAAGATTTTTCTGGCTTCGGTTCCATAATTGCCAGAACTATCCTGGATATAAAGCGGTTCGAGAACCTTGAGGCCCCCGGAAGCACCGCCGTTTCTGGCTTCGATCAGAACCATCAGGGCGTCCTTGTCCGGTTTCGGATAGACAAAACGCATCCTTTTGATGACGAACCCGGTCTGATTCAGGACCTTGACGATCTCCTCGAGCCTTTCCGAGCGCTGGATGAAGACAAACGCACCGCCCGTCTTCAGCAGGCGTTTCGCCTGCGTCGCGAGCGTCGGAAAATCGATCGTGGTCTCATGGCGGGCGTTTCTTTGCGTCGGATTTCGGGTGAGGCGGGTGCCTTCGCCTTCGGTCTTGAAAAACGGCGGATTGCAGGTCACGAGCTCAAATGCCGCCGGCCCGTAATGAGAATGGACGACACGGATGTCGTCCTCTTCGATCCTGATCTGGTTTTCCAAATGGTTAAGCAGCACACTTTTCCGGGCCAGTTCCGTCATTTCATGATCCAGTTCGATGCCGATGATCATCGCTTCGGTCTTTTCTGAAAGCAGGAGCGGAATCGGTCCGAGTCCGGTACCGAAATCGATGATTTTCCGGACGCGGGCACCGATTTTCACGAAATCGGCAAGCAGGACCGAATCGAGGGAAAAACGGACCATGTCCGCTTTCTGGACGATTTTGAGGTCGCCGCTGGCTTTCAGGCCGTGGACCAGTTCCGGATGGGACATGTTATTCTTCCAGATCCTTGAGATCGGTTCCGTTGGCGTCGATGTCTTCCTCGATCGCCTTTTCTCGGAAACTGAGATCGTTGACATGATAGAAACCGCTCGATCCGTTGTCGAAATCGACCTTGGCAGTCAGGGTCACAAAGTTAAGTTGCGTAACTTTTCCTCTGCCGTCGGGAGTATTGACAAAGGAATCGATCTTCGGCATGATCTTCCGGTATTCCTTGTAACTTTCATTCTCATAGTGGATGCAGCAGAGCAGTTTTCCGCATAGACCCGAGATGTTGCTCGGGTTCAGGGACAGACTCTGGTTTTTCGCCATCTTGATCGAGACCGGCTCGAACTCGCCCAGGAACGAGGAGCAGCAGGTGATGAGTCCGCAGGGGCCGATGCCGCCCAGGACCTTGGCTCCGTCACGGGCGCCGACCTGCCTGAGTTCGATCCGGATATGGAATTCGTTGGCCAGGTCCTTGACGAGTTCCCTAAAGTCGACCCGCCCCTCCGAATTGAAATAGATGATCAGTTTCGACCGGTCGAGCGTGAACTCGCAATTCAGGAGCTTCATGTCGAGATTGTGTCTTTTCACCAACTCCAGGGTCTTCTTCATCACATAGGGTTCTTCTTTTCCGTTATGTTCGGCCTGGAGCACGTCCTGTTCGGTCGCCAGGCGCAGGATCGGTTTAAGCGGGGAAACGACCTCCGATTCCTGGATCGTCTTTCGGTCGGCGGCGACTTCTCCCAATTCGATGCCCCTGATGGTTTCCACGACGACTTTGTCGCCTTTGTTGACGTTCTTGCCGTCGGTGGTGAAATAATAACGTTTGCCGAGCCGGTCAAACTGTACCGGCACTACTTGGTATTCCATGGTCAAAACCTCTTTCCAGATAAACCAGCATCTTGTCGAATGCCAGATAGTTGTTGATATTGTACTTCAGTCTCGACTTCAAGTCAAGCATGCCGCCGAGAAGGTCCTCGATATGTTTCTGGGAAATCCTTTCCGACAACTTTCCGATCAGGTCCTTCTCGGTGTCGAACACGATCAGGTCGAGATAACGCAGTTTGTAGTTCAGGATGTCTTTCATGAACATGATCAGCATTGTCAGGAAAAAATCGGTCGTTTCCGGCTGTTGGAAAACGCTGTCGCGTTGATCCTTGAACATCAGGATGACGGATTTCTCCTTGCTGAGCAGGTTCCGGAAGATATCCAAAGCCAGATTCAGGGTGTCGACAACGACCTTGTCGGCGACCATTTCCCTGGCTTTGTCGGTGTTGGTGGTATATTCGGACACGGCGTCCACAAGCAAGGGCGAAAAGCCCTGATTGGCGAGTTCCATATGGATCTGCATCTTGCCCACCGGTCGAAAATGAATGACCTGGGCCCGGGAAACGATCGTCTTGAGCAAGGCGTTGATCTGGCTCGTGATCATGATCTGATAGATATCTGCGCCAGGGTCTTCCATGGTCTTCAAAAGCGTATTTGCGGCTTCCTGGTTGAACTTCTCCGCTTCGTCGATGATATAGATCCTCGGCCCCGGTTCCACCGAGGCCCGGGAAAACTCCACCAGGAGTTCCATGATCTGTCTTTTTTTGATGGTTTCGCCTTCGGCCTGGACGAAAAACAGGTTCGGATGGCCGATTTGATCCACCCGCCGGCAATTGTGGCATACGCCGCAGGGTTCGAAATCGTTGTCGATGTTGCGACATAGCAACACTTTAGCGATCCAAAGGGCGGTATCGATCCTTTTCGTTCCCAAAGGACCTTCCAGGATATAGGCATGGGCTAAATGCTTGTGCCGGAAACTGTTGAACAGGATCCTGCCGACTGCCGGTTGATATTCCGAAAGCTTGTTCCAGGAACTGATCGTCACTTCGACATGCCCCGTTTCAGCAACGGTTCGATCGCCTTGATCGCCAGGTCGGCGACTTCGTCGATCGTACCCTCGCCGTCGATCCGGACAATTCTTTCCGGATATCTGCGGATCAGATCGAGGTAGCCCTGATAGATCCGCTGATGAAAATTGATCGTCTCGAGGTCGAGACGGTTCACTTCCCGGTTCGGCGTTTTGAACACACGCGCCAATCCGACTTCGGGACGGACATCGACGAAGATGGTCCGATCCGGCAGGATATCGTCGATCGCGAACTTGTTCACAGCGAAAACATCATCGAAGCCGATGTTCCTGGCAATGCCCTGATAGACGAGGGAGCTGTCGACATAGCGATCGCAGAGGACGAGTTCGTTCCTTTCCAGCGCGGGCAGGATCTTCTCCACGAGATGCTGTCTTCTCGACGCGGCGAAAAGCAGCGCTTCGGTGCGCGGATCCATTTCGGTATTGGCTTTGTCGAGAAGGATGTCCCTGATCTTTTCCGCGATCCGGATCCCGCCCGGTTCCCTGGTGACGAGAACATCAAGCCCGGAAGCGCGGAAATAGGCAGCCACTTTCTTGATTACGGAAGTTTTGCCTGACCCTTCCGTGCCTTCGAAGGTAATGAAAAGACCTTTCAATGTATCCACCTGCTTTACTTCTCTATTATCTCATAGAACGACCGTTTTTTGAATAAAATATTTCATTAATATTCCCCCATGTGATACAATAATTGAGAAGGCCTGGTGAATTCTATGTACATCGACATCCACAACCTTTCTTTCGCCTATGGACACAGATCTGTCATCAACAATCTGTCTTTAAGTCTGGCTCCAGGCGACTATATGGTTGTCAAAGGCAAGAACGGATCGGGAAAAACCACGTTGATCAAGTGTCTTCTCGGCATCAATCAGGTCAAGGCGGGCATGATCTTTTACAACCATCAGGATATCACCAACTTCAAAAAATGGCCTTTGTTCGGGTATGTGAGCCAGAAATTCGAGGAATTCAACTACGAATATCCGATCACGGTCAATGAGCTTCTTTCGGTCTACAGCCTCAAGCCTACCAATCAGAGTCAGCGTCTAAAAACGCTGGACCAGTTGGGCATCCTGGAGATCATCAACGAAAACATCAACAACCTGTCCGGAGGCCAGCTCCAGAGGGTCTTCATCGCCCGGTCGATGCTGAACAATCCTGAGGTTCTTATCCTCGATGAGCCCACTGCCTCCATCGACAAGATGAACACCGAATATTTCTACCGCACCGTCAACGCCCTCAACGCGCAGGGTATCACGATCATCCTCATCACCCACAACGATTCCCTGGACCATCTGAACTATTCCCATGTACTGACCATGTATCAGGACATGACTTTTTCTTTCCAGGCCCGGGAGAAATGCGATCTGTCGGAGGTGGAGATGCTATGACCTTGTCATTCTTCACCGATCTATTCTCTTATGATTTCATGCTCCGGGCGTTTGCGGCCGGAATCGTGCTCGGTGTCCTGGCTCCGCTCATCGGTTCCATCGTCGTTGTCAGACGTCTGTCCTTCATCGCCGATACCTTGGGCCACTTCTCCTTGGTCGGAATCTCCGCCAGCCTCCTGCTCTCGACGCTTGGCATCTCCATCCTCTTCGACGAACCGTTGTTTCTGGGGTTGATCTTCTCTGTTGTCGGCGGTTTGCTCATCGAATTATTCCGCAGATCATACAAGAACTACAAGGAAATCTCGATGGTCATCGTCATCAGCCTCGGAACCGCGCTCAGCGCGATCTTCTTTTCCAAAGCCAAGGCGACCGGTTCGATCTACACCTACCTTTTCGGATCGATCCTGACCGTAAACAACTACTACATGTATGCGATTCTCGCCACCGTGGTTCTGGTTGGCGCCCTGTTCATCTTTTTCGGCAAGCAGATCATTTCCGTCAGTTTCGATGAAACCAGCGCCAAATTTCTCGGCATCAACGTCAATATCTTCCAACTCATTTTCATGATAACTCTTTCTGTAGTCGTCTCGGTGATGTTGCAATCGGCAGGAGTTCTATTGATTTCATCGATGATGATCATCCCGGTTGCGGCGGGCATGAAGCTCGGCTGGAGTTTCCGCTCCACACTGGGGATAGCCATCTTCTTCTCGGAACTATCCGTCTTCAGCGGTTTGTGGATGGCTTACTCCCTGAAAATCCCGAGCGGAGCGGCAATCGTTTCGGTCAATATCGTCATTCTGCTGGTTGTCGCACTGATCAAGAAGATCGTGCAAAAGCGGCAGATCGCGAAAATGAACAAGAATAGAATATAAACAAACCCGGAAAATTTGCCGGGTTTGTTTTTTAATATGCTATCCTTACGAGATAAAGGCCTCCGGGAGGTGCCATCCGGGTCGTGTGGGCGCGGGAATGATCCGCAATCAAGGTGGTGACGTCGCAATCTGATTTGTGCGTCGCCAGCATCACGAGTTGATACACTACCAGCCTCAGCATGTGCTGCAAGAACCCGTCGCCGACGAATACCAGTTCGATGGTATCGCCCTTGAATTCGGCTGTCGCCTGGTAGATCGTCCGGACCTTGTTGTCGCGTTCGCCTTTGGAGAAACTGGTGAAATCGTGGGTGCCGACGAGCATGGAAAGATTGGCTTTCAGAATATCGGGATCAAGTTCGCCCACATACCATTCATAATTTCTGGTTATCGGCGTGTATGCCTTGGTGTTCAAGATATAACGATATTCCTTCTGGAAAACATCGTAACGGGCATGGAACAGCGGTGGGGCGAAATAGACGTCGCGGATATGGATATCCTTGGGAAGCCTTCCGTTCAAGGATTTAAGCCATCTTTCATGATCAAAATCACGCATCGAGTCGAAATCGATCATCTGACCATAGGCATGGACTCCGGCATCGGTTCTCGAAGCTCCATGAAGGACGGTATGGTGATCGTTGATTTCGGAAATCACCTTTCTGATCTCGTCTTCGACGGTCCGGTCGTTCTTCTGCGACTGGAAACCGAAGAATTCCGTGCCGTCGTATCCAACTTCCATGACGACTTTCCGGCTCTTGGGTCTGTGGGACAAAACCAGGATCCGGGAAATCCTGCCGTCTTGCAGCCCGACCTTGAAAAGCTGCCCGGAGCCGTTTTCGCCATATAACATCCGGGAACCGCGGAAACTGTCTAGTTGAACGCTATCGAAAAGATCAGGGCTTTTCGCGATGAAAGCGACTACTGCAGCTTTTCCCAGACATAGTTCCCGGTCTGCCTTGAGCCCTGCATCCGGGTCGAGATTGTCGAGAAAATCGGCATGGTCAAGGATCATCATGACAACACCCGGGATACGATCGATCCCGCCAGACACGCGATCAGAAACACCGTCGTCAGGATATCAAGTCTGCCGAAGACAAGTTCGCTGATCCTGGTGCGCGGTTTTCCGGGAACGAAATTCCGGGATTCCATCGCATCGGCCAGTTCTTCACTGCGTTTGAAGGCGATGATGAACATCGGCACGAGCAGGGAGATTATCTGCTTGATCTTGTCCTTCAGCCTGCCTTCCGAAAAATCGGCGCCACGGCTGGCCTGGGCCGACATGATCTTGTTGGCTTCGTCGAGGATCGTGGGGATGAACCTCAGGCTGATCGAAATGATGAGGGCGAAATCCTCGCTGCGGATGCCTACGATCTTCAGTGGATGCATCAGTTTTTCCAAACCCTGAGTGAGATCGGTGGGTTTGGTTGTCAGGGTCATCACGGTCGACAATGTGATGATGATGACAAGCCGGATGATGACGAAAATACTCATCTCCAAGCCTTTCTGATAGATACGGAAAGGAAACGAAGTCAGAACATATCCGTATGGAAGATAGACGAAAAGGAAATATAGTCCCGCCAAATATATCAGCAACAACAAAAACCGGAACCGGTTCATCCGGGCCGAGAGCCGCCAGACAATAGTCCACAAGACGATTCCGGCGACGCTTGCCAGCGACAATGTCATGGTCTCGTCGAGAAGCAAGGCGCCTTCTTTGTTGAAGAAGACCTGGAAGAAGAAAGTGAACAGCAACAGAATGAACAATGGTTTCAAGCCTTTAAGTACCCGGATGATCGAGATCCTTCCTGAGATCAGGATCACGAGGGCGAGGCCCAGGGCTAGCAACAACTGGGGAATCGTCTTGAGCAGGAAGACGGCCGTCATCAGGACAATGACGCCGATGATCTTGGTCCTAGGATCCAGGCGGTAGAGATAACTGTTTCCTGGCACGTATTGGCCGATGACGATGTTTTTCATCCCAACATCACCCTTTCGATCTCCCGGGCCGCTTCCGTGACTGTCTGCTTGTAGATGTCGATATCCAGATCGAACTCGGTTTTGACCAGTTTCATGATCCGGATCGTTTCCGGGTAATCAAGGCTGAAAGATTGGAGGTCGTCGCGACGGAACAAGGCTTCCGGAACGCCGTCAAAGACCAGACCGCCTTCATGAAGCACAAGCACCCTGGTGGCGTATTCGTAGACCAGATCCATGTCATGGGTGATGACGATCGTCGTCTTGCCGGTATCTCTATGGATCTTTGCGAACAGTTCCATCAATTGTTTCTTACCTGCCGGATCGAGCCCGGAAGTCGGTTCATCCAAAACCAGGATCGAAGGATCGAGGGCAAGGATGCCTGCGATCGACACGCGCTTCTTTTCCCCTCCGGAAAGATTGAAGGGATTTCGTTTCAAATAGGTTTCGTCAAGCCCGACCTGCCGGATCGCCTTTTCCGCCAGCAGTTTGGCTTCATCGTGCGGGACTTTGAAATTCAGCGGTCCGAACATGATGTCTTTTTCCACGGTCTCCTCGAACAACTGATATTCGGGAAACTGGAACACGAGTCCAACGTGTTTGCGTAGATCGTTGTATTTGATTTTCTTGTTCCTTTTGCTGGTTATCTTGCTGCCGAAGATCTCCACCGCCCCCGAGGTCGGGAAGATCAGGGCGTTCATGTGCTGGGCCAAGGTGGATTTACCCGAGCCGGTCTCTCCGACCAGACAGATGAATTCGTCCTTTGGGGCGATCTCCAGGCTGATGTCGGTGATCGCCTGATAGAAGTTCACGCCTCCTGAAGGATAATGATAGCTTACTTCCCGAAACTGGATCGCCATAGGAATTCCTTCACCGCCTTCAGTCTGCCGGTATCTTGCAGGTCGTTTGCCAGCCGGATCTGCGCTGGGAGATCGAGCGAAGCAAGCCTGAAAAGCTCCGGATTGACAAGCAGACGTTCCTTGAGATCGTCCGCGAACAAGGCTCCGTCCCGGAAGATGACGAACCGGTCCGCCAGCATCGCCTCTTCGATATCATGGGTGATCATGATGATCGTGATGCCTTCCTCGTGGAGTTGCCTGATATAGCCAAGCAGTTCCTCCCGGGCATAGGGATCGAGCATCGAGGTGGCTTCGTCGAAGATCATGATCTTCGTTTCCATCGCCAGGATGCCGGCGATGGCGACCCTTTGTTTCTGGCCGCCGGAGAGATTGGCGGGTTCCTTGTCCAAAAAAGCGGCCATGCCGACTTTTTCCGCGTAAAAATGGATTTTTTCCAGCATCTTTTCCCTGGGGACCGAAAGATTCTCCATGCCGAAGGCGATGTCGTCCCTGACGGTGACCCCGACGAACTGGTTGTCGGGGTTTTGGAAAACGATGCCGATTTTTTTCCTGATTTCGTAAACGGCGTCCTCTTCCAACTTGATTCCGTCGATTTCGACGGAACCGGAAGCCGGTTCCAGCAGTCCCGTCAGCAGTTTGGCGAACGTCGACTTTCCCGAGCCGTTGTGCCCGAGTAGGGCGATCCATTCGCCTGGTTCGATCTTCAGGGAGATATCCTTGAGGATCATGCGCTTGCCGGTATACGAAAAGGACAGGTCCTTGACTTCAATCAAACTCATCCTTGATCACCACGATTATTTATTATACCAAAACAACAGGGTTTTAGGAAAGCATTTCGTCGGTTCAGGCGGAAATATAGTTCTCGAGGTCGGGAAGCGTGAGGATCCCCAGCACTTTCTCGCCTTTTTTGCCGTTTTCGGTCACGAACAGCATCTCCAGTTTGTTCTTCTCCTGGAAGTCGCGCCGGAACATGGCCAAAGCCGAGAACACGTCCTCATATCGGGATATGAAGGCGAAGTAACTCGCAGGATGGCCGTCGAGGTCGATGGCCTCCATCAGGTCGCTAATCCGCATGGCGCGGGACAATACCGCATCCTTTTTCAGGTTTAGATGATAATAGAAGGCCTTTTCGGTGAAGACGCCGACCAGATGTTCGTGGACGAAAACCGGTATCTTGGAGAAACCATAGGTTTCCATGAGGTCCATCGCGTCGCCGATTTTCTCCTCAGGTGACACTTTTCGGATTCTCGCCATCGGAATCATCACCTGGGAGACTTTTTCCGGGTGGATGATCAATTCGACGATTTTCGTGAATGAGACGAGAAAATCGTCCGTCGGTTCGGCGACATCGGTGTTGTGCATGATGATGTTCCGGAGCTGGGCGGCCTGCTGGAGAGTGACAAAGTATTTCGGATTGGCGATGATCTGGTTCTCCTTGCGCCCTTTGATCCGGAACAAGGTGCCCATGAAGGTGGATTCCCGGTAGTCGCCCTTTTCATATTCGATCCGGAGATATTCCTCCAGGGTCTTGAAGGCGTCGATGAATGTCTGGATCTTGTCCATGGATAATTTACCTCCCTGTTTGAGATATGTTGGCTGAACATGAAAAATATAACACTTCCCGGCCGGTTTTACAACGGCAGGGAAAAATAAAAGTGCCGGCAGAACCGGCACTTGTGTTATCTTTGCCTATACGAGCTCGATGATAGCCATCGGGCAGGAGTCGCCCAGACGATGGCCGATGCGATAAATCCGCGTATAGCCGCCGTTCCTGTCAGAATATTTCGGACCCAATTCCTTGAACAGCTTGCCAAGAGCGTTCTGGTCTTCGATCGCCAGATCGCGCAGGAAAGCATCCGCCAGGCGCAAAGAATGCAAATCGCCTTTTTTCGCATAAGTGATCAACTTTTCCACGGTGCGTCTGATTTCTTTGGCCTTGACAACCGAAGTCTCGATCTTGCCGTGCAGGATGAGTTGGGTCGAAAGGTCGCGGATCAGCGCCTTGCGGTTGTCACTTCTGCGATTCAGTTTACTATATCCTCTAGCCATGATTTACCTCCTTCAATCAATGTTTCGCCAAGCTCAAATTGAGTTCTTCAAGCTTCTGCTTGACTTCTTTCAGCGATTTCTTGCCGAGGTTTCTGACTTTCATCATGTCTTCCTCGGTTTTTTCGATCAGCTCGCCCAGAGTATGGATGCCGGCGCGCTTCAGGCAGTTGTAGCTGCGGACGGAGAGATCGAGATCCTCGATCGGCTTTTCGAGGTTGCGGGTCGCTTCCTCGCTCTTTCTTTCGATCATGAAATCTTCCGTCAGGGCCTTGGTGGAAAGTTCCACCAGGCTGTAGAAATGGTCTATCAGCATCTTTGCGGCCATGCCGATGGCCTCCTTCGGGCTCATCGAGCCGTTGGTCCAGACTTCCACGGTCAACTTGTCATAGTCGGCGTTGTCGTCGACACGGGTCTTGTCAACCGTATAGTTGGCCCTCACGACCGGAGTGTAGAGGCTGTCGATCGGAATGACGCCGACCATGTTGTCGTAGACGGCGTTCTTGTCCGCATTCACGTAGCCATTGCCTTTGCGGGCATGGAGAACCATCCGGAAACGCGCGCCCTTGTTCACATGGCAGATATAGTGGTCGGGATTGATGATCTCGACCTCGTCATCGGCGATGATGTCTTTCGCGTAGATATCCGTCGGTCCGTCGACGATGACTTCCATGCGTTTTTGCACGTTCGGATTGTTGGAATCGATCGTGAGAACGACCCCTTTGAGATTCAGGACGATGGTCGTGACGTCCTCGACGACATTTTCGATCGCCGTGAACTCGTGTTCCACGCCTTCGATTTGGACATTGATGATCGCAGCGCCGGGAAGTGAAGACAGTAAAACTCGCCTTAATGAATTTCCGATCGTGATCCCGAAGCCCCTGTCGAGCGGAGTGATGACAAACCTGCCATAGTTCTCGTCGATTTCCTCAGTAATCGTTTTCGGTTTTTCGAATTTCAAGTCTTTCAAAATGACTACCTCCTATCCGCGCGGCCGTTTTGGTGGACGACATCCGTTATGGGGAACCGGGGTGACATCTCTGATCGCGGTGATCTCGAGGCCGGCGACCTGCAGGCTTCTGATCGCGGCTTCGCGCCCGGGTCCGGGACCCTTGACCGAGACCTCGACCTTCTGCACGCCGTTTTCCATGGCGGCTTTCGCGGCCGCTTCGCTGGCGAGACCGGCAGCGAACGGCGTCGATTTGCGCGAGCCTTTGTAGCCGATCGCTCCGGATGAGCTCCAGGCGATGGCGTTGCCGGCGGGATCGGTGATCGTGATGATCGTGTTATTGAAAGTCGAATGAATATGCGCTACTCCAGAAGGAATGTTCTTTTTCACACGACGTTTTTTGACTACATTACGTGCCATTTTTCATATCCTCCTTTACTTCTTCTTGTTCGCAACGGTTTTTCTCGGGCCCTTGCGCGTTCTCGCGTTGTTTCTGGTGTTCTGGCCCCGGACGGGCAACCCTTTGCGATGACGAATGCCGCGATAACATCCGATTTCCATCAGCCGTTTGATGTTCAGGGCGACTTCACGACGCAAATCGCCTTCGACTCTGTATTTTTGCACTTCCTGACGGATCCGTACGACTTCGTCGTCCGTCAGGTCTTTGACGCGTTTGTCTTCGGAAACTCCGGCGGCGGCCAGAATCTTTTGCGATAAAGACTTGCCGATGCCGAAAACGTATGTCAAAGAAATGACAACGCGTTTTTCTCTAGGAATATCTACTCCTGCAATACGTGCCATCGTTACCTCCTATTTACCTTGTCTTTGTTTATGTTTCGGATTTTCGCAAATGACCATGACATTGCCATTGCGTTTGATTATTTTACATTTGTCGCAGATTTTTTTTACAGATGGTCTGATTTTCATACCATATCCTCCTTGATTGAATCCATTGTTAATGCATGCGATAGGTGATCCGACCACGTGTTAGGTCGTAGGTCGACAATTCGACCTTGACTTTATCGCCTGGTAAAATGCGTATGTAGTGCATGCGGATTTTACCAGAAACGTGACCGATGATCCGGTGACCGATTTCCAGCTCAATGATAAATTGTGCGTTCGGCAAAACTTCCACTACCGTACCGACCATTTCGATAACATCGTCTTTTTTTGCCATTGAATCACTCCTCTTCATTTGCCTTTGTCAATATTTCATAGCCGTCCGCGGTGATCAGGATCGTATGTTCGAAGTGAGCGGAAAGCGATCCGTCCGCGGTTTTTGTCGTCCAGCCGTCAGGCATGACCCTGACTTCCTTTTTCCCCAGATTGATCATCGGTTCGATGGCGAGGGTCATACCGGGGGCCAGAAGGACTCCTTTTCCGGGAGGTCCGAAATTCGGGATGGCAGGATCTTCGTGAAGATGCTTGCCGACGCCGTGCCCGACAAAGTCGCGGACGACGCCGAAGCCCAAACTTTCGGCATAGGTCTGGATCTGATGGGAAATATCCGTCAATCGGTTGTTGGGTCTGGCCATGGCCAAACCACGGAAAAGACTCTCTCTGGTGCCGACTAACAGTCTTTCGGCTGCTTTGGATATCTGGCCGCAAGCGTAGGTCCAGGCGGAATCGCCATGATAACCCTTATACATCGCCCCGATGTCGATCGAGACAATATCGCCGTCCCTCAGCACGATTTTTTCGGTCGGAATCCCATGGACCACGACATCGTTCAAAGAGATGCAGCTTGCGGCTGGATAGCCATTGTAATTCTTGAATGATGGGATCGCGTCATGATCGCGGATGATCCTCTCAATCGCTTCGTCGATCGTTTTGGTGGTGACGCCGGGGCGGATCAGTTTCTCGGCTTCCCTGTGGGCGAGCCAGACGATCTTTCCGGCGGTTCTCATCAAGTCGATCTCCCGTGCCGATTTGATGGTGACCATCAATTTTCACCGATTCCGGCAACGATGGTCCTGAAGACGGTCGGTGTCGGCTGTTCGCCGTCGACCACCAGCAACAGGCCTTTGTCGCGATAATAATCGAGCAGGGGTTTCGTTTTTTCGTTGTAGATCCGGAGTCTGTTCCTGACCGAAGCTTCCTTGTCGTCCTCCCGCTGGATCAGTTTGTGTCCGCAGTTGTCGCAGATACCCGGCACTTTGGGAGGATGGAACTCGACATGATATGTCCTCTGGCAATTCGGGCATACCCTTCTGCCGGCCATGCGGCGGAGGAGCACGTCGTCGTTGACATCGATATTGATCACGGCGGTGAGTCTGATCTTCAGATCGTCAAGTATGCCGTCCAGAGCCTCGGCCTGATGACAGGTCCGGGGATATCCGTCCAGCATGAATCCGTTCGGAAAATTCTTTTTGCTCAATACGTCTTTCACGATATCGTTGGTTACATCGTCGGGAACAAGCTCGCCTCGGGCGACATACTCCTTGGCGATCTTCCCGATCGGCGAATCCTTCTGCATTTCTTCGCGATAGATGTCGCCGGTCGAGATGTATTCCAAATTGTAATGTTTGATCAGCCTGGTGGATTGAGTGCCCTTGCCGGCGCCCGGTTTCCCCATGATCAAGAGGTTTATCATGATGTTTCAGCTAACGCATGAAGCCCGCGTAGGCCTTGTCTTTTGTGTCAGTCTCGATCTGTTTAGCAGTTTCCAGGGAAACACCAACGATAATGAGCAGTGACGTACCACCGATCTGGGCATAGGAATTGCCCATCACGATGGAGGTGATGATCGGAATACTGGCGATCAGAACCAGATAGATGGAACCGATGACCGTCGTCCGGAACAACGTCTTAGTGATGAAGGCTTCGGTTTCATATCCCGGTCTGACACCAGGGATGTAGGCGTTTTGCTTTTGCAGGTTCTCGGCCATCTGTTGTGGTTTGATCAGAATGAAAGCATAGAAGAACGTGAAGATGAAGATCAGGATCACATACAGGACAAAGCCGATCGGCTGGTGGTAGGAGAAGATCTGCCCCAGCCAGTTCTGGGCTCTCTGGGCGGCTGGCGAAGTCCCCCAGCTGATGTAGTTGATGATCGTCGAGGGCAGCGACAGGATGATCGCCGAGAAGACGACCGGAATAACGTTGGCGGTGTTGATCTTGATCGGAATGTTGGATTCCGTCTTGCCGGCGAATTTCGAACCGGCCGGCCGGTTGGCGTACTGGATCGGAATCTTCCGGGTCGCGTCCTGCATGAAGGTGATTCCCGCCAGGACAAGGATGAACATCAGGATCGACACCCCGAAAAGCACATACCCGGCCAGTTGCCCCTGCACAGGTGACACGGAAGTCATCGTACCGGACTTGTCGACGATATAGTACTGGATCAGGGAAGCGATCGTTCCCGGCATCGAGATGATGATACCGCCGACGATCAGCATCGAAGAACCGTTGCCGATGCCTTTCAAGGTGATCTGATCAGCCAGCCAGATCATGAACGCGGTGCCCGCGGTCAGGACGACGGCGATGTAGAAATAGACCAGGAACCACAGATTGCGGTTGCCACTTGTCGCCCAGTCCATGACGCCGATCTTGAAGAGGGACGTCTGGGAGGTATGGAACGCGAAGGTCATGGCGATGGCCTGTACGAACGCGAGGGCGATCGCCAGGTATCTTGTCAGTCTGGCGGTCTTCTGCCGGCCGACTTCGCCTTCCTCGCTCCATTCCTTCAGGGCGGGAATGATGTCCATCTGCATCATCTGCACGATGATCGAGGCGGTGATGTAGGGACTGATTCCCAAAGAGATGATCGAATAGTTTCTTAAGGCGTTACCGGAGATCGAGTTGACGATTCCGAGGAAGCCGCTGTCCTGGAACAGACTCGTGAGTGCCTGGGAGTCAATCAGCGGCATGGTGACGTAGGTGAGTAGTTTGAAGATAAAAAAAGCAAATAAGGTGAAGCCGATACGTTTGAGCAGATCCTTGTTCTTAAATACTTTTTTTAGCGTGTTCATCCTCAAATCACCTCGGTTTTGCCACCAGCAGCCGCAATTGCTTCTTGTGCGGTAACTGAGAATTTGTGTGCCTTGACAGTCAAACTCTTTTCCAGTTTACCCTTGCCCAGTACCTTGAGTCCGTTTTTGAGATCACGGATGGTTTTGTCTTCAAGCAGAAGCTCGGGTGTAACGACGGTTCCGTTTTCATACTTGTTGAGATCGGAAATATTCACAGTCGCGAACTCCTTGCGGAAGAAATTGGTGAATCCGCGTTTCGGAAGGCGCTTGAAAAGCGGAGTCTGTCCGCCTTCGAATCCAAGACGGGTGCCGCCTCCGGAACGGGAATTCTGTCCCTTCTGGCCGCGACCGGCGGTTTTGCCGGTGCCGCTCGATGTGCCTCTGCCGAGGCGTTTCTTGTAGTGGGTAGCTCCCTCGACGGGTTTCAATTCATGTAGTTTCATCATGGACACCTCCTATTTCACTTCTTCGATCTTGACCAAGTGTGAAACGGTATTGATCATTCCCCTGATGGCTTCGGAATCTTCCTTGACGACCGCTGAATTGCGCTTGTTGAGGCCCAAAGCCTTGATCGTTTTGACCTGGTTGGGCTTTCTGCCCATCAGACCTTTTACGAGTGTGATTTTCAATGTAGCCATCACTTCAGGACCTCCTTGGGTTGGAGTCCTCTGGTTTCCGCGATCGCTTCGATGCTTCTCGTCGAAAGCAATCCCGCCATGGTCGCCCGCACGATGTTGATCGGCGAGTTCGATCCGAGGGATTTGGAGAGGACATCTTCGACACCGGCGAGTTCCAGTACGGCCCGGACCGGTCCGCCGGCGATAACGCCGGTACCGGCTACTGCCGGACGCAAGAAGACGGTCGCAGCGCCGTAATGGCCATTGACGGAATGGTAGATCGTCGTTCCGTTGATGGGAACCGTGACGATGTTCTTTTTCGCATCTTCGATGGCTTTCTTGATCGCATCGGGGACTTCGCTGGCCTTGCCGGTACCGAAACCGACTTTGCCTTTTCTGTCGCCGACTACGACCAGAGCGGAGAAACTGAAACGACGTCCGCCCTTGACAACCTTGGTGACGCGGCCGATATTGACAACTCTCTCTTCGTAGAGTTTTTCTTCTTTTTTCTTTTGCGAACCTCTGGGCCCGCGGGACGGTCTTCTTTCCCTTCCGTCTCTTTCTTTGTTATCTAGCATCGGGTTTCCTCCTTCATTAGAATTCCAGCCCTGCTTCTCTTGCAGCATCGGCCAACGCTTTCACTCTGCCGTGGTAGAGATAGCCGCCACGGTCGAAAACAACGTTTTTGAATCCTTTTTCCAAAGCTTTTTCGGCGATGAGTTTACCGACAAGCTTGGCGCCTGCGATGTTGCCGCCGGTAGCGTCCTTGATTTCCTGGGATGAAGCGGAAACCAGGGTTTGGCCGGAAAGGTCGTCGATCAGCTGGCAGTAGATCGCCTTGTTGGAACGGAAGACGTTCAGGCGAGGTCTCTCGTTTGTACCTTTGATATAGGCGCGGATGCGGCGATGTCTTTTCAGCCGCTGGGCGTTTTTGTCTACAGGATTGAACATATCATATCACCTCATGCCTTACTTGGCAGTTTTTCCTTCCTTACGACGTACGAACTCACCACGGTAGCGGATGCCCTTGCCCTGATAGGGTTCGGGAGCCCTTACCTTACGGATGTTTGCGGAAAATTCGCCAACTGCCTGTTTGTCGATGCCCTTCACAAACACTTCGGTGTTGGTCGGGACTTCGACGGTGATCCCTTCGGGGATCCGCATTTCGATCGGATTCGAGAACCCGACGTTAAGAACCAATGTCTTGCCATCGCTTAATGAAGCACGGTATCCGACACCCTTGATGTCAAGGACTTTGGAATACCCCTCGGTCACTCCATGAACCATATTGTTCAGCAACGCCCTGGTGGTTCCGTGCAAAGCACGATGGCGAAGCGAATCAGATGGCCGGGTTACAGAAATTTCATTATTCGCGGTATCGATTTTCATATCTCTATGAAAAGTGAATTCAAGCGTTCCCTTGGGTCCGGTGACGACGGCATGGTTGGCCTTGTCGACGGTCACGCTGACACCCTTGGGGATCGCTATCAGTTGTTTACCAACACGACTCATAATATTCTTGCACCTCCATATTCACAATTATGCATCTGGTTGCTTACCAAACATAAGCTAAAACTTCGCCACCAACTTGTTTGCTTCTGGCTTCCCGGTCGGTCATGATGCCTTGGGAAGTCGATACGATAGCGATGCCGAGACCGTTCAGAACTCTGGGTAGGTCGTCGGTTTTAGCGTACACTCTGAGTCCGGGTTTGGAGATCTTCTTCAAACCCCTTACTGCTCTTTCTTCATTCGGCAGGTATTTCAGGGTGACTTTCAAAGTGCCCTGGACCTTGCCGCCGACAAATTCGAAATCCGTGATGTAGCCTTCTTTTTTGAGCACGCTCAAAATTTCCGCTTTGAGCTTCGAAGCCGGAATTTCGACTGTCTTATGTTTCATCTGATTGGCATTGCGGATCCTCGTGAGCATATCCGCAATCGGATCTGTCATAACCATAGTTATAAATGCCTCCTTACTCGATATACGGGAACTGAATTTCTCATACCGGTTACCAGCTTGCCTTCTTCACGCCGGGAATCTGGCCTTTGTAAGCCAGTTCGCGGAAGCAGACGCGACAGAGTTTGAACTTGCGATAAACCGAGTGGGGGCGTCCGCAGCGTTCGCATCTCGTATAGTTTCTGACAGGGAATTTCGATCCGCGTTTCTGACGGATCTTCATCGATGTTTTTGCCATTGCTTAGCCTCCTCCTTAGTTCTTTCTGAAAGGCATGCCGTAGAGTTTGAGAAGCTCGTAGGCTTCCTGGTCGGATTTCGCCGACGTGACGATGACGATGTCCATGCCTCTGATCTTGTTGACCTTGTCGTAGTTGATCTCCGGGAAAATCAGTTGTTCCTTGACGCCCAGGGTGTAGTTGCCACGGCCGTCGAAGCCTTTGGGATTGACGCCACGGAAGTCACGGACGCGCGGCAGGGCGATCGTGACGAGCTTGTCCAGGAAATCGAACATTCTTTCGCCGCGAAGGGTGACCTTGCAGCCGATCGGCATGCCTTCTCTCAGCTTGAAGCTGGCGATGGATTTCTTGGCCTTGGTGACGACCGGTTTCTGGCCCGTGATCAATGTCAGTTCGCTGACGGCGTCATCGAGAACCTTCGGGTTCTGGATGGCGTCGCCGACGCCGATGTTGATCGTTATCTTGGCGATCTTGGGGCACTCCATGACGGAAGAATAGTTAAATTTCGCATGCAGAGCGGGAACGATCTCGCTTTGATATTTTTCTTGTAGACGATTCATCAATATTCTCCCTTCATCAGTTTAGGACTTCTCCGGATTTTTTTGCGAATCTTACCGTTTCGCTGACGTCTTGTTTCTTGACTTTCTTGGTTACTTGTTTGTAGCCGACCCTGGTCGGCTTTTTGAGTTTCGGATCGATCAACATCACGTTGGAGATGTGGATCGGCCGTTCGATGTCCATGATGCCGCCGTCGGGATTGGCTTGCGACGGCTTCATATGCTTTTTGACCTTGCCCAGGCCTTCGCCTTCGAGCATGATGCGTTCGGATTTTGCCAAGACTTTCATGATCGTGCCTTGTTTGCCTTTGTCCTGGCCGGCAATGATCATGACCTTGTCGCCTTTATGAAGTTTCATAGTCAAGCCTCCTTACAGTACTTCCGGGGCCAGAGAAACGATTTTGGTGAATTCGGCTTCTCTCAGCTCGCGGGCTACCGGTCCGAAAATGCGGGTGCCTTTCGGGCTCTTGTCATCCTTGATGATGACGGCAGCGTTGTCGTCGAATTTGATATGGCTTCCGTCGGGACGGCTGACGCCTCTTTTGGTCCTGACGATGACCGCTTTGACGACTTCGCCCTTCTTGACCAAACCGCCGGGTGTTGCCGCTTTGACGGTGGCGACGATGATATCGCCGATATTGGCGTATTTTCTGCTGGTGCCGCCGAGAACTTTGATGGTCAGGATCTCCTTGGCGCCGGAGTTGTCGGCTATTTTCAGCCTTGTTTCTTGCTGTATCATATCGTTATCCTGCCTTTCCCGCTACAAAGCCGCTTTTTGCTCGATGATTTCGACCAAGCGGAACTTCTTTGTGCGTGAGAGGGGACGGCATTCCATGATCTTGACGATGTCGCCGACTTTCGCCTGGTTCGTTTCGTCATGGGCGGTGAACTTCTTGGAAGAGATCACGCGCTTATTATATAAGGAATGCTTTTTGTATGTTGTTACCAATACCGTGATCGTCTTGTCGTTCTTGTCGGAAACGACGGTGCCGGTAAAGGTGCGGTGTTGTTTGTTTGCTTCCATGATTTCCCCTCCTACTTGCCTTCACGTTCGGAAATGATCGTTTTCATTTGCGCGATGGTTTTTCTAACGGTGTGTAAGCGTGCGGTGTTCTCGAGCGATCCGGTCGCATGTTTGAAACGCAGATCGAACAACTCTTGCTTCAAAGTGTTGATTTCCTTGAGGATGGCTTCATTGTCCATCGCTCTGATTTCTTTAACGTGTGCCATTGGTATCACCAGACTCTTTCCTGACGAATTTGGTCTTGATCGGCAGTTTGTGCGAAGCCAGGCGCAAAGCTTCCTTGGCGATGTCTTCGCCGACGCCGGCGATCTCGAACAGGATCAGGCCTTCCTTGACTACGGCGACCCACTCTTCCGGAGCACCTTTACCGGAGCCCATTCGGACTTCGAGCGGTTTCTTCGTTTTCGCGAGATGGGGGAAGATTCTGACCCATACCTGTCCGGCACGCTTCATGAAACGGGTCATGGCGATACGGCTTGCCTCGATCTGGCGGGCGGTTACCCAGGCGCCTTCAAGCGCCATCAAACCGTATTCGCCGAAATTGATCTCGGATCCGCCTTTCGCATAGCCTTCGTAACTGACACGGTGCGGACGGCGATATTTGGTTCTTTTGGGCATTAACATGTTACTTTGCCTCCTTCTTCGAAGGCAGGATTTCCCCTTTGTAGATCCACACTTTCACGCCGAGTTTGCCGTAGGTGGTTTTGGCTTCCGCCAAAGCATAGTCGATATCGGCTCTCAGGGTGTGAAGGGGGACGTTCCCTTCGCTGTATCCCTCGCTGCGGGCGATTTCAGCGCCGGCAAGGCGTCCGGAAATCAGCGTACGGCAGCCTTTGGCTCCCGCCTTGAGGGCGCGCTGGATCGCGACTTTCTGCACTCTCCGGAAGGAGGCGCGGCTTTCCAACTGCTTGGCGATGCTTTCGGCGACCAGTTTGGCGTCGAGTTCGGCACGCTTGATTTCGACGACATTGAGGAATACTTCCTTCTTTGTCAATTGTTTGAGTTTTTCGACGACTGCGTTCTTGGTTTCGCCGTTGCGGCCGATGACCATGCCGGGCTTCGCCGTGTTGACAGTGATGATGACTCGGGATTTGCTTCTTTCGATAATGATCTTGGAAACACTTGCGTTTTTGTAGAGATCGTTCAATAAGTCGCGAATTTTAAGATCTTCAAGCAGTAAATCCGCAACATCTCTCTTGTCCGCATACCAGCGGGATTCCCAATCGAGAATGATGCCGATGCGTTGTCCTATCGGACTGACTTTCTGTCCCATAAAATTCCTCCTTATTCCCTTTCTGCCACAGTCACGTAGATATGGCTGGTGCGTTTCAAAATCGCGAAGCCGCGTCCTTGCGAACGGGGTTGCATTCTTTTCAGGGTCTTGCCTTCGCCAACGAAGATTTCCTTGACATAGAGCTTTTCCTGATCCATCTGGTTGTTGTGGTCGGCATTTGCGACTGCGGATTGCAGGACTTTTTCGACCGGCTTGCTGGCGCCTCTCGGAGTGTTTCTCAGGATGGCGAATGCTTCACCGATCGCCTTGCCTCTGATCTGGTCGACCACGAGGCGGACTTTGCGGGGGGCGATCCTTATGGAACGCGCGATTGCCTTTGCTTCCATTATTTGGCGCCGCCTTTCTTCATGACTTTCTTGTCAGCGTGACCGCGGAAAGTCCTGGTGGGAGAGAACTCGCCCAATTTGTGTCCGACCATATCCTCGGTGATGTATACGGGGATATGTTCCTTGCCGTTGTGGACGCCGATCGTCAATCCGACAAATTGCGGAAAGATCGTGGAACGTCTAGACCAGGTCTGGATGACTTTCTTGGAGTTGGCTTTGTTGGCTTCCACGACTTTCTTCATGAGATGATCGTCGCAGAAAGGTCCTTTTTTGACTGAACGTGACATATTGAGTTCCTCCTTCCCTACTTATTCCTGCGTCTGACAATCAGACTGTTGCTGGCTTTTTTGCGGCTTCTGGTGATCTTGCCCAGGGCGACTTTGCCCCAGGGGGTAAGCGGTGACGGATGGCCGATGGGCTGTTTGCCCTCGCCGCCTCCGTGCGGATGGTCGACAGGGTTCATGACGGAACCGCGTACGGTCGGTCTGATGCCCATATGGCGTTTCCTTCCCGCCTTGCCGAGTTTGACGAGTTCGAAGAATTCGTTGCCGACTTCGCCGATCGTCGCCCGGCATACTCCCAGGATCCTTCTGACTTCGCCGGATTTGAGTCTGACGAGTACGTATTTTTCCTCACGACCGAGGATCTGGGCGCTGGTGCCGGCGGCGCGGATCAATTGTCCGCCGCGACCGGGATATAGTTCGATGTTGTGGATGACGGTACCGACGGGGATGTTCCTGATCTGCATCGCGTTGCCGGTGATGATGTCGACCACATCTCCCGATTCGATGGTCATGCCGACGGCAAGACCTTTCGGAGCGAGGATGTAACGCTTTTCGCCGTCGGCGTAATTGATCAGGGCGATGTTCGCGCTGCGGTTCGGATCGTATTCGATCGTGGCGACCTTGCCCGGAATGCCGTCCTTGTTGCGTTTGAAATCGATGATGCGGTATTTTCTTTTCGCGCCGCCCGCCTGGTGACGGACGGTGATTTTACCCTGGTTGTTCCGGCCCGCTTCTTTCTTGAGCGTGGCGACAAGGGTTTTTTCTGGCTTGGATGTGGTTATTTCCGCATAATCCAACTTGCTCATCTGTCTCTGGCCGTTGGTTTGCGGTTTGTATTTGATGATAGCCATTAGTTGTATCCTCCCGTCCTACGAAGCATAGATGTCGATCTTGTAACCTTCAGCGAGCGTGACAAAGGCTTTGGTGACCGCCGGTTTGAAACCGGAGTACTGTCCGACCTTTTTGGCTTTGGGAACACTGTTGACGATATTGACTTTGGTGACTTTCACCTTGAATATCTCTTCGACTGCTTCCTTGATTTGGATTTTGTTCGCGTTCTTGTCGACTACGAACGTGTATTTGTGGTCCGCGACCATTTTGGAGCTTTTTTCCGAAACGAGCGGGCCTTTGATGATTTGATATTTGTCCATATTCAGCTCAGCGCCTCCTCGATCTTTTTGACGGCGGCTTCCGTAGCTAATACGTTCTTCGCGTTCATCACGTCATAGACGCTGACATGATCGCTGGTAACGGTAGTCACATTCGGAAGGTTTCTCGAAGCGATGTCGAGGGTGTCGTTGATTTCATCGACGACGACCATGATCTTGCCTTCGAGTTTGAGATTGTTCAGGATTTCGACGATTCCCTTGGTCTTGAAGGAATCGAGCGAGATGGTGTCGACGACGATGAGATTGGCTTCCCTGACTTTGTCGGAGAGGGCGATTCTCAAAGCCTGACGGCGAACCTTGCGGTTCAGTTTGTAATCATAGCTGCGGGGTGATGGACCGAAGACTACGCCGCCGCCGACAAACTGCGGTGCGCGGATCGTGCCCTGACGGGCGTGTCCGGTGCCTTTCTGACGGTACGGCTTGCGGCCGCCGCCACGGACTGCGGAGCGATTCTTCGTTTGGGAAGTGCCTTGACGCATCGAAGCTCTCTGGGCTTTCACGACGTCATAGACGACTTGTTGATTGGCTTCAACTCCGAAAACGGAATCGGCTAGATTTATTTCACCAACAGTTGCGCCTGTTTGGTTTAGCAATGGTAGTTTGGGCATTTCATTTCCTCCTTTCAGCGATCATGTTCCTAATTTTTCTTGAGTGCGTTCCTGATGATGACAAGCGACTTGCCGGGGCCGGGCACATTGCCCTTGACCAGCAACAGGTTGTTGTCAAGATCGGAACGGACGATTTGCAGATTCTGGATCGTAACGGTTTCATGCCCCATTCTTCCGGGCATTTTCTTACCTTTGCGGATCCGGTTCGGGGCGATGACGCCCATCGATCCGACACCGCGGTGGTATTTCGAGCCGTGAGCCATTGGGCCGGTTCCGAAATTGTGTCTCTTGATGTTTCCCTGGAACCCTTTGCCCTTTGAAGTTCCTGTCACGTCTACATAATCACCAGCGGCAAATATATCACATTTGACCTCTTGGCCGACTTCGTATTCCATCATTCCGGAAAGACGAATCTCTTTTACGTAGCGCTTAGGCGTTGTGCCGGCTTTGGCGAAATGTCCGCTCTCGGGCTTGTTCACGAGATTGGCTCGTTTTTCCATGAAACCGAGCTGGACAGCTTCGTATCCGTCAGTCGCAACATTTTTCTTCTGCAGGACAACATTGGGAGTGACTTCGATCACTGTGACCGGAATCAGTCTGCCAAGGTCGTCGAACACCTGAGTCATTCCAACTTTTCTTCCTAAGATACCTTTTGCCATGAGTATACCTCCTTATCGTTTCCTGATGCCTTACTTGAGTACGATGTCGACACCGGAGGGCAGATCCAGATGCATCAACGAATCGATCGTTTTTGCGGATGGATTGACGATGTCGATCAGACGCTTGTGAGTACGTCTTTCAAACTGCTCGCGAGAATCCTTGTTGACATGCGGGCTTCTCAGGATGGTGAAGATTTCCCTTTCCGTGGGAAGAGGGATCGGTCCCGAGACGGTCGCGCCGGTCTTTTTGGCCGTGTCGACAATTTTCTTCGCCGATTGGTCCAACAATCTGTGATCGTAGGATTTCAATCTGATTCTGATTACTTGGTTTGTTGCCATTTGTTGCTCCTCCTTATGCATATAATTGCACTTATATACAGGCTCATTGTGAATTCCCTGACCTCCTACATAGGGCTTATAACAACGCCTACGTGTGTGTCAGCAACCTCCCAAATCACTGCCTTCCTGTTTTCCACAGGCTTATATATATTAGCAAATATTTTTTAATAATGCAAGTTTTTTTTACCGTCAAAACCCGCTTTTTCGGAAAATGATGTCAATTCGCGTCAAAATCGACGATTCTGGCCATGACATCGTCGAGAAACCCGTCTTGGTTGGTGTCGGCGTAGTCGACCATGACGATCGGCATCGCTTCGAGCCAGGTGTCGAAATTGGCGTTAGCCACCAGATCACAATTGAAATCCTTGGCCCGCTCCAGCAGCGACCAGGTCTTCAATCCCTCAAGGATTCCTTCGCCTGACATCTGCATCGTCAGGACAGCCTGCATGACCCGGAAGGCATTGCGGCTGTCGATGGCGTCGCCATTGTCTGCCATCTGGTTTCCGGTCAAAGCCTCACCGGCCTCGATCAGGCTGGCCTCGGCATCGAGATAGGAAAACACGGCAGATTCGGAATCGCTGTTCGGCCAGGCCGATCTGATCGCGGAAGCATAGTTCCAGATATGGACGTCCTCACCGATGAATTTGGCCACGATGATCACACCACCATGGGTCTTGTCTCCCGTCACGTCACCATATGTCACCTCATCCAGGTTCTTGGAACCTTCCTGATAGGCATAATCAAGAATCCCCGAAGCCTGAAGGAGATCATGGATCTCCAGTAGGTCCTCGTCGTTTTCGTAATCGGCGCCATAGATGTGCTGGAGATCAAGGATCAGGAATTCTCCGGGATGGTCGTCAAGAAAAAGTTTAATTTCTCCGAGGATCTGGGCGAAATCGGCACTGAAATACGTATGGCTCGTATACCAGGCCGATTCCTTATTGTTAAAGCTCAACCGGACATCGAAATATCTGACTCCGCTTTCAAGCATGGTTGTGGCCGAGGAGACCTGGGTCCGGGACTGCCTCAGGGAAAACCCTTTGATCAAAAGCCCGACGGCGCCTTTCTGGATCGAATCCGCCGACAGATTGTCAACCGGGCTGAAAAGACCCATATCCGCCGTGAAGGCATCGTGGGCCCCAAGCATGGCGACATCGATTACCAGTTGGTCGGATACGAGGGTTTCCTCCATCCAATCCGAATAGTCGTTTGCCGAACGGACGTTTTGGAAGTTGGTGACAGGGAAATTCAACGTCAGCACCAAAACGACAACAACAGTCAAGAGCATCAGAATGAGTCTCAAAATCCTTTTTCCCGCTTTTCTCATCTTTTTTCCTCTTCTTTCCAAAACTTTTCGATCTTGTATCTAGTCTTCAAGGGCTCGCTTTGGATTTCCGCGTGACTCCATTCTTTAGGATACAGTCTCAGATATCGGTTCGATGCAAACCTATCGTCCATCAAGATCGCAACTCCGCGATCCGTTTCGGTACGGATCACGCGTCCGACCGCCTGGATGACTTTGTTGAGTCCGGGATAGGTGTAGGCATAATCGAATCCACTGTTGAATTCCGTGTCGAAATGACTGCGGAGAAGATTGTTGAAGGGAGAAAGTGCCGGCAGTCCGACCCCGACGATGAGGACACCGGAGAGCATGTCCCCGATCAGGTCGATCGACTCGCCGAAGATTCCTCCCATCACGAACAAACCAACCTGGGTCTTCTCGTTCTCGGTTTTGAACATCATCACGGTCGAGGAGCGCTCCTGTAAGGTCATCTGCCTTGTCTGCCGGATGATTTCCACCCGTTCGGGGTCGAAATCGAGATTTTCCTCAACCATCTTCAAATACTCATATGAAGGAAAAAACAGGATGTAGTTGCCTTTCTTTCCGGCGATAAGCGCCTTGGCCGCCTGGACAATCTCACCTACGGAATCGGCCCTGTCGTTATAGCGTGTTGAAACATGGTCGTCTATCAGCAACAACAGATTCCTTTGCTTGAAAGGGGAAGTCATCTTGACATCGTTGCCCTTGTTTCCGGTTATCAGGGTCTTGTAGTACTCGATCGGATCGAGAGTGGCGCTGAAGAAGGTGCAGGCCTGGGTGAACTCCTCGATCGTCCTGGTGATGAACTGACTGGCATTCAGACACTTGATCGATGCCAGGACGATACCGCCGGCCTTCTCCAGTAAAAAAACGAACTCCTGATTGTAGAACTCCTGGATCCTCGCATACTGGACCAACGCGAAATAGATTTCCATGATCTGGTTTTTGAACGGAATCTTCTTATCGGTGGAAAGGGTCTGGTCAAGTTTTACGAGCAGTCTCTTGACCAGCTGCAACAGATATTCATCAGCTTCCTCCCGCTTGACGAAATCGACTTCGATCAACTCCAGGTCGTATTCCTGAAAAAGGTCGAGGATCCGGGAGATCTCCCGTTTGGGATTCGGTTTCAGCTGCGAACAGAGGGAATTCAATCTGGTGAACATCTCGTCGGTGAGGGTGGCGCTATACATCTCCCGGGATCTGGTGATCAGGTTGTGGGCCTCGTCGACGAGCAGGATCGGTACGGAAGCCTGCTCTTCGAAATAACGTACGAGATGCGCCCGGGGATCGAATACGTAGTTGTAGTCGCAGATGATCACATCGCAATAGTTGGACAGGTCAAGCGACATTTCAAAAGGACAGACGTGGTGCTTGCGGGCGTATTTTCTGATCGTGTCCTTATCCAGCAGGCTTTCATTTTCAAAGGTGTTCCTGATCGCCTTGTAGATGCGTTCATAATATCCCTTGGCATACTTGCAGACCTCGGGGTCACAGTCTCTTTCGTCTAAAAAGCACATTTGGTCTTTCGCTGTGATTTCGCAGGATTTGGCGATAAGCCCGTTTTCTTCCAACAAGGACATCGTATCGATTGCGATCCGTTTTCCATCGTTTTTTGCGGTCAGATAAAAGATTTTCTGCCTTGGTTGGTTGATGGCTTTGAGCGCTGAAAACAAGGTTGCGACCGTCTTTCCGATTCCTGTCGGAGCCGTCACATACAGGATGCCTTTTTCCAGGATGTTCCTGTAGACATGGGCCATCATCTCTCTTTGGTTCAACCGGTATTCGGGAAACGGAAACGCCAATCCCTGAATCGATTTTTGTCGGGAAGCTTCATGTTCATCGAGCAGTTTTATCCATTCGACATATTTGGCGATCGTCTTTTTGAAGAAGGTCTCTAACACCCGGAAAGTGTGGTTCTTTTCGATTTGGAAGACTTCTTCCTTGTCCTCGACATGGATATATGTGAGAACGATGGTGAGCCTTTTCAATTCATGTTCGAGACAATACATGTAGGCATATAGTTTTGCCTGGGCGATATGGCTCGGATAGGTGGTTTCGTCCAAAGTGTCGAAGTCGGCATATGTCGACTTGATTTCTTCCAGGATCAGTTCCTCGTCCCGGATGATGATACCATCGATCCGGCCCGTGATCAAAAGCCGGATCCCCTCGGTTGCGAAGTCCGTCTTGACGAACACTTCCTTCTGGTCGCCATCGAGATACCTGGCTTGCCAGTATTGATGGATCTCAACGCCTTCCTGCTGTCTCAGGGCGAGCATCCGCTCGTTGGTAAGGTTGCCTGAGCCAAAAAGCAGTTCGGCGATTTCTTTGGCGCTGATCCTGATTTCTGTCATGATATCACCGATACCATTATACAACATCAACGAAGACATTCAGTCGGCGAAAATAAAAAACCGCCAAGCCGGTTGGCTTGGCAGTCTTCAGGAATTGGTGGTGGACCTGCGTTTGAACTTGTTACCTTTTTTCTCCAGGAAGTTCTCCATCGCGAAACTGATCGAGTCGCGGATGGATTCCTTGATGTTCCTGGTCTTGAATCCGAGTTCGGTTTTCGCCTTCTGATTTGCGAACGAATAGTTCGAATTGAGGACAATGATCGAATAATGGGTGAAAAGCGGTTTCTGTCCCATCATTTTGTAGTACAACTCCGCGAAATAGCTCATTGCCAGAATGAAACGGAAGGCCAGTTTGGTCTTGATGCGCTTTTTCCCCGTCTGATCCGCGATCTCGTCCAGCAGTTCCTTGACCGTGATTTCGCTTCCGGACAGGATGTAGGGTTCGTAGGGTCTGCCTTTTTCTCCTGCCAGACGGATGCCTCTGGCGACGTCCCTGACATCGACGAAATTGTAGCCGCCCTTCAGATAGGCCGTGAGTCTTCCCAACAGAAAGTCGACAAACATCTGGCTGACATTGGAAAGCTGGTAGTCATAGGGCCCGATGACTCCGGAAGGATGGACGATTATCGCTTCCAGTCCGGATGCTTTCTGCTCCATGACATACTGGGTTGCCATAGCTTTGCTTTTGGCATACAAGCCTTTGACCTTTTTGGGGTCGAAATGGTAGATTTCGCTCATGGTATTCCCTTTTTTCAGTTCGGGAATGGCATGGACGCTCGATGTGTATACCAGCCTTTTGATATGGTTTTCTATACATGCATCAACAACGTTTCTTGTGCCCTGGACATTGATCTGCATCAATTTCTTCTTCCTGCCGGTTCCGATTTCAACCATTCCCGCCAGGTGGAAAACGATATCGTAGTCCTTGATGGTATCCTTTAGAAACTGATAATCGAGAATATTGCCGAAAACGACTGATGAATAGGGTTCGATCATCTGAAAGTTGTCTTTCGGAAGGACGAGAGACGTTACTTCATAGTTGTTCTCATACAATTCACGGACAAGGACGTTGCCGATATGTCCTGTGGCACCAGTAACAAAACACTTCATTATAGATCCCTCCTTATCTATATTATACCACTCCAAAGATTAAAGTAAACTAATGTTTACTATTAAATTACAATTATTTAAAACGGTTTATTGTTCGTTAAAAATAAAAAACCGGACAGGTTCGCTGTCCGGCAGGTTTGTTTATGTCAATAATTACAAATCAACACATTCGAGATTGAAAGCTTCTCCGACGCCTTTGCAGGTCACTTTTCCAGCATAGGTGTTGACGCCGAATTTCAAGGGCTTGGAGATCTTGATCGCTTCTTCGAGTCCGTTATCGGCAATCAGAAGGCCGTATTTCAGGGTCGAATTGTTGAGTGCGATCGTTGATGTTTTGGGAACGGCGCCCGGCATATTGGCAACGGAATAATGGATGATGCCATCGACTTCGTAAACCGGATCGTCATGATAGGTTACCTTGCTGACTTCGGTGGAACCGCCCTGGTCGATTGCAACATCGACGATGACGCTTCCCGGAGTCATTTTCTTGTAGAAGGAACGTTTGATCAGCTTCGGGGCCTTGGCGCCCGGAAGCAGGACGCCACTGATTACGAGATCGGCCTTGGTGCAGGCTTCCTCGATATTGTGGGCGTTGCTGTAGAGCGTGGTGATCTTGTTGCCATAGATATCGTCCAGATAGGTGAGTTTCTTCATGTTGATATCCAGGACGGTGACATTGGCATTCAGGCCGACAGCCATCTTCAAAGCGTTCTCACCGACGACACCGGCGCCGACGATGCATACATTTGCGCGTCCGACTCCGGGCACTCCGGATAGGAGAACACCTGAACCGCCGAAGGGTTTTTCCAGATACTTTGCGCCTTCGATGACGCCAAGGCGTCCGGCGACTTCGCTCATCGGTTTCAAGCATGGTAGCGTTCCGTCATCTAAAACTATTGTTTCATACGCCACTCCCTTGACATTATCCTTGAGCAAAGCCATTGTCAGGGCCTCATCTGCCGCCAAATGCAGATAGGTGTAGAGGATCAGGCCCGGACGGAAATACTTGTACTCGCTCGCCAGAGGCTCTTTGACTTTGACGATCATATCCGATTTCGCCCATACAGAGGCGGCTTCATCGATGATCGACGCACCGGCGTTGATATAATCCTGATCTGCAAAACCAGAATTGACGCCGGCTCCTTTCTCGATAAATACTTGATGCTGATGATTCACATACTCTTTGACGCTGCTTGGTGTCAAACCGACACGATATTCATACTTCTTGATTTCTTTGACACAACCTATTCTCATTCTTTTCACCTCGCTATTATATTTTATCACACAACAAAGCGTTTTCATAAAGATTTTTGATGCAAAGAATGATAATTTTTTCATTAAAAAAGACGCCCTTTCAGAAGGCGTCTTCAAAGTGTATTATCAACTCATTCACAAGCCAGGAGATAGATTTTTTTGGCGTCTTCCAAAGTGATTTTCCGATAAGCCTGGAACTCTTTGCCACGGTTTTGCTCCAGGGTTGCCAGGAGCTTGTCGATGTCTGCCTTTTTGGCTCCCAGTTCCTGGAAGTTCGTCGGCATTCCGATCATACGGCAGAATTCCTTGAGCTTTTTGATGCCATCCAAAGCTGTTGCTTTAGGATCATTCTTGATGTCCCTGGCCCCAAAAACCTCAACTGCCAGACGACGGAATCTTTGAATATCCTCGTCCATTACATATGTCATGTAGGCCGGGAACATGACCGCCAAACCGGCTCCGTGGGCGACGTCATATAACGCACTCAGCTCATGCTCGAGAAAATGGGTCGTCCAGTCCTCGCGTTTGCCGACGCTAAGAATTCCGTTATGGGCAATGGTTCCGGCCCAGCAGAGCGTCGCCCTTGATTCATAGTCGTCCTTGTCTTTGAACAATTTCCTAGCGGCATCCATGATCGAAATCAGGACCGCTTCGGACATCTTGTCGGTCAGTTCGACATCCTTCGATTTGGTAAAATAGCGTTCCAGGATGTGTCCCATCATGTCCACGACACCGCAAGCCATCTGATACATCGGCAGCGTATAAGTAAGTTCCGGATTGATGATGGCGAATTGAGGTCGGTAGAAACGGGATACCCTGCCTCTTTTCAGCATGCCCTTTTCCTGGGTGATCACTGCTGATGCCGAACCTTCAGATCCGGCGGCGGGAATGGTGAGGATGACTCCGATCGGCAGTGCGTCTTCGATTTCTGCCAAGCCATCATAGAAATCCCAGAAGTCGCCATCATATTTGGCGCCGGCGGCGATCGCCTTTGCGGAATCGATGGCCGAGCCGCCACCAATGGCCAGGACGAAGTCCGCCCGTTTTTCTTTACATAGTCTTATACCTTCATATACCAATCCGCTGCGTGGGTTGGGCTGGGCCCCGCCCAATTCGAAACAAGTGATACTCTCTTCATCGAGAACTTTCTTCACGCGAGCCATCAAACCGGTTCTGATAACCGAGCCCCCGCCATAATGGATAAAGACGTTTCTAGCATTTCTCGCCTTCAATAACCTTCCCACTTCAAGTTCGGTATTTTTTCCGAATACAAATTCCGTCGGACTGTAAAACACAAAATTTTCCATAAACACACCTTCCTTGTCCTATGGTAAATTATAACATAACAACTAAGGAAACGCCAAAAAAGATGCGTTGGGAACAGATAATACATGATATAATAAAGCCAGATAATAACATCGGGAGGACACTATGAAGAATCTTGACTGGATTAAGAACGATCTGATAGCCCACAGGGGGTTTCACAGTCTGGACAAAAAGATCCCTGAAAACTCGCTTGAAGCCTTTGCGAAAGCGGTGGAAAACGGCTATGCTATCGAGTTTGACGTCAATGTCATGAAAGACGGAACCGTGGTTGTTTTCCACGACAAGGACCTGAAAAGGATGTGCAACGATCCCCGCCAATTGATCGACCTAACCTATGATGAAATCAGAAATCACCGGCTTCTCGGTACCAATCAGAAGATACCCACACTTCAAGCGGTCCTGGATTTGGTTTCGGGCAGAGTGCCACTTCTGATCGAACTCAAGCACCACGGAAACAAAGCGCTTCTATGCGAGAAATTCATGGAAATCATGCCCGGATATCAGGGCGTCTGGGCGGTTCATTCCTTTCATCCGATGATACTACTTTGGTTCAAAAAAAATCATCCGCAGGTCATCAAGGGCCAGATTTCGGAGTTTTTTCGTGATGATACCGATATGAGCGGATTGACTAAATACTTGTTGAAGACAATGAAACTGAATATAATAACGAAACCAGATTTCATCAACTACGGGATTCGGGATATGCCCAACAAATACCTCGACAAAGCCATGAAAAAAGGACTTGTGGTCATCGGTTACGCAGCGAAGACGCAGGCGGAACTCGATTTCGTCAAAAGTCGTTATCACAACGCCGTATTCGAATTGTTCACACCAAAAAAGCAGACCGCGTAGGTCTGCTTTTGTTATAAACGGCTAATCAGTCCATATCGACGTCGAAGTTTTCTATTACCGAGTCTTTCTTGGGCGCCATGGCATCACCATGCTTGACAAGGAACATCGTTATGAATGCCAACGCGACGAATACTGCCGCGTACGGGAAGAGAATGACTCTTCCGAACAGATCCATCAATTTTCCGGACACGATCGGGGTGATGATCTGCGCCGCCATGGAGAAGGTGTAGTAATATCCGGTGTACTTGCCAACGTTGGAATTCTTGCTGAGCTCGACCACCATCGGGTAGGAGTTGACGTTGATAGTCGCCCAGCCGATTCCCGTAAGCCCGAAGATCACATACATGATCCAGGCCGAATTCGGTGTGAGGAAGGTCGCCGAAGCGAAGCAAAGGGTGAGGATCGTGATGCCGATCAGGATCGTTTTCCTCCGCCCGATCTTGGTGGCGATGATTCCGATCGGAATGAAGGAGACGAGGGCGGTGCCGTAGGCGATCATGAGCGGCAAGGAATAACCGAGTTCAAGCACCTTGGGCGAGTAGTCCGAGAACTTGCTGGTTACGGCGTTGTAACCGACGAACCAGAGAAAGACCGAGAAGAGGATCAGATACAAGGAAATACGCTTTTCCCTTGACAGTACCTCGACCTTCTCTCCGGCCTGCTTGGCCTCGTTTTCTTCGGTCAGTCCGTATTTGATGTCATCGGCTTCCTTTTCGGCTACGAGCTTCGGCTCCTTGACCATGAACAGGAAAAGGCCGAGGATGACAAGCATCAGGATACCGATGGTGATGAATGCCCCGGCATATTTGACATAGGACAACTTGTCAAGCCCGAAGGCCCATAGGATTCCCAGGACCACCAAGCCGCCGATCGTTCCCATCAGATTGATGATGGCGTTGGCCTTGCTACGGAGCGGCTTGACGGTGACATCGGGCATCAGGGCGACAGCTGGGGATCTGAAGATCGACATGGCGACAAGCGCTATGAAGAGAACCACACAGAAGATGATGAAGGGCACGGGGTTCTCGGCGGTCAGCTGCCAGGCTCTCGTACTCAGATATGAATAATATCCATCCTTGAGATCGTTGTTTTCAAACGTGCTGAGTGTGCCGTCCGTGTTGTCGGTAAGCACCTGAGTCATCGGTTGATAGATATCGCTTTCGAAACTGTCATATTGCTTTTGGGTGATTTGTCTGTCATTCAAGGCATTGACCCTTTCATCGGCCATGCCGGTGATGACGTTTTCCCACTCCGATACCGTAAGCGTCTTGCCTTGGATCGACCCATAATCCTGGACGATCAGGGTGTCGTTTTCGAT
>Ga0172375_10000436_pt1 | contig 68667 bp, 76 predicted proteins | sample LakKiv1m_FD_114537 | JGI IMG/M metagenome (GOLD analysis project Ga0172375, IMG submission 114537) | Freshwater microbial communities from Kabuno Bay, South-Kivu, Congo - kab_092012_11.1m | ecosystem: Environmental > Aquatic > Freshwater > Lake | place: Democratic Republic of the Congo...
CGGTGGAGCCGGATTGTCCAGTCGAAAATCGTATTCGACGCGTTTAGATTTATCGCTGAGAACGGAATAGGCCTCGTTGATCTTCTTGAAATGCTCCTCACCATTCGGATTCTTGTCCGGATGGTACTCCTTGGACAGCTGGCGAAAAGCCTTCTTGATGTCCGAGTCGGAGGCATTCCTGGCCACCTTTAAGATTGAATAATAGGTTTCAGCTTCCAAATCTGTTCGTGCTTTTCTGGTATAATACTAACATACCGCTCCAGGTTACGGTTTGGTATATAAAAATAAAGGAATTTATGCTTTTGACCGTTACTCGATACGATAAAGAAGTTGCTAATCTCTTCTTAAGGTCAATGACCTTGTTTTTTAGAGCAATGCCTGAATTATCAAAACATCCATTGGTAATCATAAGCGATGATGCTCTACCCATAAAGACAATCGTAAAGTTAAACACTCTTGCTTCTAGCGTAGTCGTATTGAAACCTAAACTTTTTATCTCGGAAAGAATGCAAAAGCGCGCTAACTTGAGCAAGTTGGTAGCAATCGAAACAATCGTTTCGTACCAAAGATACGATCGAGTATACATTGACCCACTAATATTTGTCAAATCCGGTTTTCAAATCCCAGAGGATCAATCGCTATTCTTCAAACAGTACAACGGCCTTCTTTCTATGAAACTTGTGTACTTGAAAGCTGAAACCTTTTTGGGTAATGCAATTGAACTTTTTAAGAAGAACCAAACCTTGTCTACTTTGACAGATATGGAATTTTCGCATATCGTTAGTTCTAATTACCTAATAAAAAGAAAACTCTATCAGTCTTCTATCATCAACGGTAATGCGTTACACCTTTCCAGCATAACCAATGTTAATCTAAATAATTCAATAGGGTTGGATTTATCTGAAATTTTTGATAACAGTCCAAAAGTGAATTCGATCATTAACTCAATAGAAAAGGAAAAGAGTCCAATCTTGATGTCTAGAATAATCAATAAGCGAAACCAGTCAAATTCTATCTTTTTTACTAGTCTTGCTGAAATTGATAAGTCCATTGTAAGCGAAAAATCAAAGATGAAGGAGCCAGTAGTTCCTCTAGTTAAAGCCCCCCTAAAATGCATTATTTCTAGGCCAAATGAATTCAATCCGTTTGAGGCAGTTAAGAAAATGGTAGAATCGAAATTTTCAAAACTTTCTGAGCATGATAATACTCTGGTGATTCTAGGATATAACGTAGGGTTCAATATTACCGAGTACAGAAAACAGTATCCTGGTTGGAAAATTGTGATTTACCAACTGGAACAAGTATTCAATAATATGAGTTTTTGGTACAACATGAATAGCCAACACCCGGGAATAATAGATCGGACGAAACAAGCTAAAAGAACTTTGATGGAGTGCGATGAAATCTGGGACTACGACCAGGATAATATTGAATTCCTTAAATCCGAAGGATTCACTAACATAAAACATTTGCCATTATTTTATTCTGATGCTGTTATACGAGAAAAAAAGATAACCAGAAAAGAATACGACATCTTATTTTATGGATCGATGAATGACCGGCGAGCCGAATTTTTATCAGCATTAGTCGGACGATATAAAATACTGATTTTAGCGCCATCGCAAGATTGCGTGAAGTACAGCAATCATAATTTTGGAAAGTACATGAGAGACTGCGTTTTCGGAGAGTCTCTATTCAACTTAGTATTCAAATCTAAGATCGTTCTGAACGTTCATTATTACGAATCGATTTTGCAGGAACAGGTACGAATATTCGAACTGTTAGCAAACGGAGTCTGCGTAATTTCTGAAAAATCTCGTCGTAATTATTTTGGGTCATTAGTAAAGGAGTTTAGCACGCCGGACGAAATGATAAAGCTATTAGATGAAGAATTAAAAAATGATAAATGGTTCGACAGTAATCGAACCAATAAATTTAAGAATTTTTCAGAAAGGCCTCCAGTAAAAATAGGGGCAGCGTACAATACGTTTTACGGATTCGATTTAATCGATCGGTCATTAGGTTCGATCCGGGATACTGTTGATTACATCGTGCTGATTCACCAGCGTACCGGAATAAACGGAACGACCGAAGAGCCAAAAACTGCAGTCAAAATAAAAAATCTGTTGAAGACCGGCAAAATAGATGAGGTGATCTATCATGATCCGCCTTCCGCAAAATTCAACATGCAAACGTACATTCTCGAAAAACGAAATTTGGGATTAGAAGCATGTAGAAAAAATGGATGCGACTTCATCATGCCAATGGACGCGGACGAAGCTTACAATATGCCTGATCTTTTGGTGGAAATTGAAAAAATGCGAGACGAATTGATCGATACTCTGTATTCTCCGATTCGATCGTATTACTATGACGAGTTTCATTGGTTTCCAGATACGTATTACGTGCCTAGCGTCATTAGGATAGACCATCGAAAATTCGAACTATCTAAATCGTCTGTGCTTGCAGATCCAGTAAGGAAAATGCAAGAGTCAACGTATCGTGTCACAACTGTGCCAATGCATCATTACACATATCTGAAGGATTCATTCATCAATAAGATTCACAAAAATGTTGCCAGCACGGAACCGTTCATTAAGAACAGCATGCAAAAAATCCAGGACTATATTCTTGAATGGAAAGATGGCGATTCTGCCTTAGTTTTTGCTAATGATCTAACAAAAAATGGAGCAGTAGGTCTAGCGCAGGTAGAATTAAACAAAATAACCAAAACAAATAATGAAAAGAAGTCTCTACGAAATAGGTTTATCCACCGGAACAGATAAGGCTACGCAGCATAAATACTGTGATTTTTATGAAAAACACCTAACTGGACTTTTCGATAAAAGTATTTCTCTTTTGGAAATTGGCGTTTGGAAAGGAGAATCTTTACGAATATGGAAAGAATATTTTCAAACCGGTAATATCTATGCAATCGACATTGACCCAACCGTGCTAATTTCAGAAGATCGTATTTCTACGATTCTATGCGATCAAACGAATAGACAAAGTCTTCTAACGATATTCGATAAAATAGAATTCGACATTATCGTTGACGATGGTGGACATAAAATGGACCAGCAACAAATATCCATTGGGTCCTTATTTACTAGGCTCAAACCAGGTGGATTTTACCTGCTTGAAGATTTACATACTAGTTTATGGGAAGGCTATCGAAATTTTGAACCATACGAAACGTCAACACTGTACGGATTAGAAAAATTTCAAACTACTCGAATTTTTGAATTTCCGTATTTAACGCCAGCTGAAAATGCAAATCTTACAGGTATGGTAGAGTTCGTCGAAATTTTCAAAAATACCGAAGACTCAATAACTTCAGTAATTCGTAAGCGTTGGTAATGAAATTAGCGACAGGCTACATAGTATTCGACGGATTGGAAACATTGGAAGGTTCCATTAAGGCCATCCGTAATAACGTCGATGAAATCATCGTTTCGTATCAAAAAGTATCATGGGGCGGAACCGAAGCAGCTCCAGATTTAATCCAGAAGCTTGAGGACTTAAGAAATCGTAAATTGATAGATCACATCATCGAATTTACGAAGTTCAGACCGAGCATCCTGAGGACCCCAGGAGAGGTTCTTCAAGCAAAGAAGTTCGAGCTAAACAAACGACAGGAATGCTTATCCCTTGCTCTGTCACTGGGCTGCACGCATTACCTTTCGATGGACGCTGACGAGTTCTATCGTGAATCTGAATTCTCCGAAGCTAAAAAGCAAATAGAATCTGAGAACTTAGATGCTACTGCAGTCAACTACATCAATTACGTGACTCCGACTCTGCATCGTGGTTATTCTCGGTGGTTGGTTCCATTCATTTATCGGATCACTCCACGAACTCGACATCACGTGATGCAAACTCATTTTTCCGGCATAGATCCAACTCGTGGAATGATAGACGATTCTTACGTTAAATGGAAGGTATTCGATAAGGAAACAATATCCATGCACCACATGGAAATGCTGAGAAAGGATCTTACTGGTAAGTACTTGGCTTCTAGCAGGTTCTTTCCAAATAGGGCTCTTCTGCCGATCTTGGAAAAGGACGTTAGGGAATCGGTTGGTACAGGCATCCTAAAATTCACAGCTTCTCATTTGGGAGATACAAGCAACCCAAAGGACGGCCATCAATTATTCGAATGTGATAATGAATTTGGATTGGTCGTTTAGAATTTACTAATGGTAACCGATCTGGAAAGCACCATTGGCTTCGCAGCTTCGACAGCGGCGGTCATTGCTCCAGCAGAAGCCGGCATCTTCAAGTCTATTGTGCTAGCCATCACCTTTAGTAGGGCGAATAACGGTTCTCCAAGGACTGCACTGTTCTGTATCGAACTTGGTCCCAATACCGTGTTTTGACCGTCAATGTGAACCGTTTTTGCTGAAACGGTTGCTTTGGAACCAGTCGTTACCCTTACTTCTGAATCGGAAACTATTCGAATAACGTTTCCTTCGAGTGCGATTGTCGAAAGGTCGTCCTTGTGTTCAATGATTATGTTAGAAGTATCGTTGTCTATACGGACAAACGATTTCTTAAGTTCCATCTGCAAACCAATCTGCTTATCGAACCAGAACTTTATTTCTTCATCCCCGTCGAAGAGAATGAAATGCGCACCTTCGTATTTCTTTCCTCCCTTTCTTAATTGTTCCTTGATGTCCTCTCCTATTTCTTGGATTTGAAAGTACTCTGGAGAGTATATGTCTCCAGTTGAGAACCTCACCTTGACGATGGACCCAACTTTTGGAATTGATATTGCCCCACCCCTAGCATCTTGACCAAAGAACATCGGTTTTCCGACTGGTACTGCCCACGGAATATGTTCAACTTCCAGATCGTCGAATACTGAAAAGACTCGAACCCTGCATCTGCCCTCGTACTGAGGATCGTCAATGTCTTCGACTTTTCCTAAGTAAGTAGAAACGAATGTTTCTTCTCCTGGTAAACCAGTTATGTCATCTGTTTGGTATTTCATGCTTTATTCTACTTAGTTTGAATTTTCGGATTCTGGATAAACGTCCCCAATTTCCGAAATTTCTTCTGGTTTTGATTCGTCAGGATAAACGTCTCCGAGATCTTCAGCTGGTTTTGAAGGTTCTGAATCGGGATAAGCATTTCCTATTTCCGAAGCTTCTACTTCAACTGGATCAGTTGGATACGCATCTCCCATATCGGAAACACTAGGACTTGCTGGTTCTTCTGGATAAACATCGCCTATTTCTGCGATCTGATCGGTTACTGGATCTATTGGATACGCATCTCCCATGTCGGAAACTGCTGGAAGCAACGGGTCGTCCGGATAAACGTCTCCTATGTCGCTAACTGATGGAGTTGCCTGATCAGCATAGAGATCTCCCATGTTGGAAACTTGAGGAGGCGGAGGTTCAGTAGGATAAACGTCACCGATCGTCGAAGTCGGAGGAGCTGGCGGTTCGTCAGGATAAATGTCTCCAATGTTTGATGTTGCCGGATTAGGCGGCTCAGTTGGGTAAATATCGCCGATCGTATTCACCGGCAATCCTGGAGGTTCCGTAGGATAAATGTCCCCAATATTTTGAACTTCCTGGGTAACTTCGTCCGGATAAAGATCTCCCATGTTAGCTACCGGTGGACCAGGAAGTACGGTTGGGTAAATGTCTTCAATTCCAGCGATTGGCGGAGTTACGGGTTTATTTGGATACACAGTACCTATTGCGGTAACATCGGCTCCAGCCGGTTGGTCAGGGTAAACATCTTCATTGAGATTGCTTACCAACGGAGGTCCTACTACCGGATTTCTTCCGGTCAGATTTCCGCTGACATTATTGAAATCCGTCATGAATTCGTTGAACCCGGTGTAAGCATTGCCTATCACCTTGGTTTCTACGATAGTTTGTATTTCGTTGAGCACTGACCCCACGATTGCTCCTGGCAATCTCGTAGCAGTTTGCATGAATCTAGTTATGGAACTGTTCAACGAGTCTAATGCTCCTGAAAACATTCCCATTTGACGGAACGACTGAGCCTCAGAAAGCGAAACAGGTTCCTGAATGACCCATCCAACGTTTATGTTGAACGATGGTGCGAACGATTTTTCTTCCGTCGAAATCTTGTGATCTGACTGGCTTCCTCCCATGAATCCGCTAAAATCGAACTCGCACATCTTGCATCTGAATTGAACGATCCTTAGCCCGGAAACGAGATCATTTTCGTCCGTCTTGTAAAACTGCCCGGATCTATCGACAATGTCCCTAATTTCGACCAAATCGATTACCATGTCGAACCATCTAAGGTTTTCCGGAACTCGGTAAGACAATCTTTCTTGGTCGTAAATTGCATACCTGTAATTCTCGGCCATTTCGGTGAGTGGCTGCTTTATCGAATCCATGCAATTAACGATAAGCGCGGTCTTTTGATTTCCCTCTTTCACCCTATGCATCGATTTCCAAAGATCGCCAATTCCCTGAATAGACTGGAAGTACCATGGAGAATCCTGAACTTGTTTTAGTTTGACTTTGAACTGTTTCAGTGCTAATTGAGGATCCGTTCCTGCTGTGAATGGGTATCCTCGGTAGTACTCGTTTAACCAGGTTTCCGTCGAATACTCGACCACTTCGTTCTGATTGTTGGGTCGTATTGTCGTATCCCTAGAAACTACTTCTAATGCTGGGTCCCTCAATAAACTCGAATTGGTTAGACCGTCAAACTGTGGATACTGTTCGGCTGGAGGAAAGAAGTCGATCCTAAACGTTAGGAACACAGGATCTTGAAAATCATCGACTGATGATTTTATGAATAGGTTGGTCTTCTTAATTTCTTCTATTCCCTTTGCCATTATACAACGACTTTATTTTCGGCCGTAGGAATCATCCAATGCCGCCTCGATAAACAAACGTTCGTTTGGAATTTCCCATCGTAGTAAGAATAATCGACTGACCGTACATAGTAAAAATCGCTCAGCGATTGGTCGAGCACCATTGCTTGAGGTTTGTTATCTATAGCAGGGATTCCGGTTTTTATCGGATTCAGAATAGGATTATTAGTTCCATCGTCTGCCATGCTATTTGCCAATATTGCTGTTTGCTTGCTCATGTAAATATTGACCTTCACCCTATTTCCTCTCATCACGTTCACACTGAATCCAGGAAGAGTGACGTTCAGTATGTTCTTTTCGGTTTCCAACCAGTTGTGGTGGTTCAATAATTCTGCAAATTTGTACGATGCATGCGCATTGCTGTAGTCTATTCCGCTCCATATTCCAGTCGTAATCGCTGGGCCATTTCCCATGTCTTCGCTGGACGGATTTGCGAATTCTGGAATAGCTGCAGTTTGCGGGGCCATTCCATCATTCGTGACGGTCGACGTAAGTGGTTCGGTGAAATACACGCGAAAGTTAACATCGTCCTGTTTTTTGGGATCTCCGTTAGCTCCGTGCTCGTACCAGTAAACGTACTTTCTTATCGCATGGCTCTTCAGTATGTCACCGTGATTGCTATCGATTGAGAAATCCGAAATGTAGAATTCGGTTTGCACTGCTTCCGGATAATTTGTCAAAATGATCGGTACTTCAATCTCTTCGTCCACCTTCTGTTCTGGGTCTTGCCTACGCTTATCGATTATTGTTTGGTCGATAGCTTGCCAGCCCTTATCGATTTCCTTGTCCCTACTGAACTGTTTTTCGACATTGACGAAATTCAGTATGTAGTATCGATCGATGAAAATATCGAAGAAATTACTGTCATCACGGTACGAGAATTTTCCAACCTGTTGCAAGAACGATTTGTACGTGTAATTCGGAAGGATCCAAGTCATCGTATCGTTCATTCCTTCTGGCTGATTATTAGCAAAGCCCAATTGTAATTCTTCAGCTACTTTTTGAAGAACTTGTATGGATGACATGTTGGGATAAGCTTTCGAATAATTTCCATGAAGGTATGGAACGTTCAATTCGCCGCTCAGGGTATACATGATCGAAGTCGAATTAGGAATCGGCATGGATGAAATCGAAGTTATCAAAAAATCGGCTGCCATGGATTTCAATTTCTTGAGCGGAGATTGAATGAAAACGCTGACGATAATGTTGGATAGAGGGTATCCCCTAGAAGTGAAAATGTATCCGTTGTCCATCAAAGTTACTGATATTCTCGGAATCAAATCGTCCTGCCATATACTTAGGGCCTTTAACGTATGCTTCGTCAGTTTGATCTTCCCTATGTGAACGATAGGTTCCATCATACCGGCTCTCTGCCTAAATCCCGAAACTTCGCCGTCGAATAGCTTACGATTTGCATCTTTAGCTTTGCTGCTTTCGAAATCGGCGTACTCGATGATAGTCGGTCGTATCTTTGGAGTTGACCGGACTAATATTCTATTCTGTTCGGCCATGTTATACTAGTTTATTTTTTATCAAAGTTTCTTTGAGTTTCGCTCTGGAAACTGGTTCTGGACAATCTTCTTTCTTCACGTTCGTAACGTCTGACCCAAATATGATCTTTCCATTGGCCAGTTTAACTCCACTGTCCAATGCTAAGTTAGGCGGAACTGGAGCAGTATTTGCCACCTGGTAAGCAGAGGTGAGTGGACCAGTCCCGGAATAATTACCTCCCTGAAGAATAGTGGACAACTGTCCGTTGAAACCGGTAAAATTACCACTCTTGAGAAGCATTTCCAATTTCGCTAAGTTCCCATTAACTGCATTTCCTCGTTGCAACAAGTAAGCCAATCTAGCTTTGTCCTTTCTTGTTTTAGGAGCAAGGACCAAATTAGCCGATTTCTTTCTGGTACCGGTTAATCCAGAAAGACTTGCAACACTACTGAATTTCGCTAGATCTTCGGAGCTTGGGATCCTTAGGATGTCTCCGACGTTTATTGAAAATGGATTGGAATAACCGTTATATTTCAAAAGGAGGTCAGCATAACTTTGATCCTGGTAGAAGTAATTAGCAATGAGATCTGGCCGCATGGCAGTTTCTTCCGAAACGACGTATGCTTTTCCAGTGTTCAATCTCACTCCAAGGAACGATACTGCCCTACGGATTAGATCCACGACCACGTCACCGTTTGGTTTGGTGAAGTACAGTTTATTCGATAATGTCTTTAAGTTAAGCATTGCTACTGTTAGGTTTTATCGGACGCTCTATCGAAGTACAGCCATAGCATCGAATCGTCCATTTCTCCAATTTTACTTATGTCGGCTGAAGATTTTCCGCTACCGTCCGCGAAATTGTATCTGTACGCTCTTCTTATTCTACTACGGTACCTTTCGAAAGAACTTGCGCCAACTGATTGAGTTATGCTGTCAATTTCGGTTTGTGATAGGCCCTTAGCCATAGCAGACCATTCAGTGTTATTAACTTCACCGAACGTATCGTTTGCCGAAGAAGGATTACGCATTTTGTTATACATAAGTTTAGCTTCTCCAAGGTTAAACATTCTTTCAATCGAAGCTTTATCCCTAGGTTTTCCTTGTGCTAATCTTACAGTAAATGTGCAACCCGTCGGAAAATCATCAGGCCCCATTTCTTCATCGAATTTGAGCGAACAATTGCTGCATACTAAATCTCCCATTGTAAGAATTGGGTTCATTGGATTTCCAACTACTAGATGCCATTCACCGATTGGTCTATCAGACAATGCAGATTTTACCGAAATCAATTTAGGGATTGCATCAGCTAGCAAAGAAGCAGTACCTGCTTGAATAGTTTTTGTTGCGGCTTCTCCTAATTTGCTCATATCTCCAGTTGTAGCACCCTTAAGAATATCTGCGCTAGCGTCAACGGTTTGCGACATAGCCTTTTTTACAGCATCAATAATCGGTGACATTTGCTGTATGAAATCTGATAAATTACCATTGAATCTCGTTCCCCAATCCGTAAGTAATTTTCCTAAAGTTTGAGTCGTTGTTTCATCAAATTTTACTCCAAGTCTAGGAAAATATCTTGCTAGCTGACCAAGAAATTGAGCGTCATTGTACGTTAGATTCAAGAAGCTCGCAATTAAATCCAGGGCAATTATTTTTGGGCTCAATCCATTGAATGATCTGAATGAATAATGAAAGCTTATTGTGAATGGATTGCTCCAACCATCTTGCATTCCACGAGCTCTCCTAGTTGAGCTGTTTATCACGTTAACTGGACCGTATATCCTATTCCAATACGGACCTTCTGCCGTATACAGTTTCCTTGAGTATTCCTGCAGTCTTGCTTCCTGTTTACTTAATTGCTGAAGCTGGGCATCGTCTCCATTCAATCCAACGTAAATTGATTGAATTGCTCCTGATAATTTCTCTAGCCCAGGGATTTTATCGAAAACATTCGCAATGTCAGTCAATGTGACTTCGTTACCTTCGATCATTTGTGGTTCGTCGATCGTCAGTGTTTCCCAACGCATTCCCCAGTTCATCACACCGATGTTTGAAAGAACATTGTCTGTGCCTTCACCGAACCATGTAACAGCTTGAGCAATCGGAAATGGATTCTTTTTTCTGGGGGCTCTTAGCAAATCGTCTATTGGAAATGGGTATCGCCTTAGTGTTATGAGGCGGTTGTTCGGAATCTTTCCGTAGTTCTTGCAGAACATGAAATCCGTCATTGCATAAGGTTGAAAACCAGTAACGCTGTCCATCGATTGAGTCTTTGACCAATCTATTATCGTGCTTGCCGTTGGATTCGCAAGCGTGGAAGCGTTTTTGATTGCATAACTAGCACGTGATCGTCGATATTGATCTAATAACGAAACATTGTCTCTGATTGCTTGTTTAACACTATCGGTTGGCAAATTTTTTGCCATTGTAACTTCTAGCGTTTGTTGGTCAATTTTAAGTTGATTCTCTATTCCGGATTCAACAAGATCGTTTAATCTTGCAGTTTCATCATGCGGATCAACTTTATTTTTAGAAGCGTAACCGATGAAATGCGCATCTGGCTGATAGATTGCTCCATTGATGAATTTGGAGTACTTGAAGATTGAGAACTTGTTAAATATCGAGTCCACATCGGCCGATATTAAGGACCCGCCAGAGGAACTTTTATCCTTCTTGTAGTCTTCGGACAAGTTCAGGACCAAATCTTCCTTTGGAACTTTAGATAAAGCTTCCAGGTAATTTATTCCGCTGAAAATTTCGCTGACCAGGTAATTGGGTTTATTCACTACGCTCATCGAATCGTGTTCCTATTTTTGGTTATTTATTTACAGACAAACACGAATGACATGGGAAGAGCCATTCACCATCGGATGAATCAGAAACGATTCGATTATTGAAATGAAGTAACTAGTGATCGATAGGTTTGGTGTCACCTGGAATCATCCGATCATCTCGTGGAATCAAGATCAGGATTAGGTATAGCTTTCCACCGACGTTCTGCATCCCCGCCTGTTCCCCTAGCTAACTGTACTGTGATAGCTTTCTGTTTTAGGTAGGTCAAAGCTTCATCGTACTCTCCGTCATTCACCAAGTTCTGAATTTCCGTTCCGTCCGATTCAGACAATTTTACTCTGTATACGATCGGCCAACGCTGAGGATTAGCTTGAGCTCTCATCTTTAACATTCTGATGATGCTGTTGTACTTCTTTCTTTCCGAAGTATTCCTTCCCTCTTCGGGAAGAAGTCCAGCTTTGAAGAGAGTGTCAAAATCGACCCAATCGGCCAATGATTCAGGTTCCTCGATGAAAGAATCGATTCCTAGACAATCGGCCAGACCGAAGTACCATTTTTCCTGTGGAACTGCAATCGATTCGTTGAATGCTGCAAACGATGTTATTGCTTTAGAATTATTCACTTTTTCGTAAACTTCGTCTTTTTCGTCTCGTTCACGATACGGTTCCAAATTGTCGCCGTACAGACCGGGAATCACGCTAACGTTTTCGTCGTTCAATTCTATTGCATTGGCTAACGTGACTTCGTATCGCTTGACGTCTGGTTCGTACCTCGTTGAGTACACCTCGCTAACTTTCGCTTTTGCCCCGGCAATAGCTTGAAACAGTTCGCTCTTTAATTCTTCGCCGGTCGCTTTTATCTTAACGACATCATCGACATTAAATTCCATTGTTAGGTCTCTTATTTTCGTTTAGGAACTGCGAGAAGTTCATTATCGTCATTGAGTCCTCGTAAACGCTACGTTTCTTCTTTTTCTTTTTCTTCTGAGTGTTGAAATCTCCAGAACCGAATTGATTTTCGGTGGGAACACGAATCGGTCCAGCACCGCTTATGGATCCTGGAACTTGAATAGAAACACCCGGAGCAGTTCCGCCTCCTTCACCATCCTCAGTTATCGGAGAAATTACAGGTTGTTTCTTATTGATGACGCTCGGCCCAGGAATGAACATCCTTGAGATGGCATCCGCTTTCATTTCGCCTTCTCTTCCGCCGAATAGTCTGCCTATGAATTTCGCGGCAGTGTTCAGGGTCTTAGCATAGGCTCCATGAGTTTTCTCTCCGAATTCTGACCAAGCTCTCCCAGCCGACGTCATGTTTGGTTGAGCTGCTGGAAAAGCACGAAGTATTGAAGCTAACCTCTTCCTGAACTTCATTATCAAGCTAGCATCGGCGATCTGCTGACCGGTAACTGGTAGGTCGGTCAGTTCGTGTAATTTTAGCTTGGTGTTGAACTTGTAATGAATTCCCTTGGCCTTGTCCAAGTTTAGAGACTTATCCTTGGCCCTGTTTATGAGTTCGTTCACTGTTCTAGCAAGTTCGTCGGTCAAGTACTGAATGACTTCCGGCGAAGAAATGGACTGAAACTTGTAACGAGGTCCTTCCGCTCCACGTAAACCGTTGATTTGCTTTTTGATCTGGTCCGCTTCCGCATAGATTTCTTCTTCTGTCGTGAATAGCCGGTACCTCATGTCCATGATCCTTCTTAGAATCACGGCTTCCTGCTTGTTCCTGAGAGCTTCTTCCTTTACTTGGTTGAATTTTTCTTCTCCAATCTTGTCCTTTATTGTCTGTTCAGCTTTAGCTTTCGCTTGTTTTTCTCCGGCTTGAACCTCTGATGGGTAAATCTCGATCACCTGATCGGCGATTTCGAACGTATCGATTACCTTTTTTGCACTGTGAATCTTTGCATCTTCCTGAGTATCAGCATCCTCAATGTGAGCGATTTCAGGTTTAATCTTTTCGCTGAGCACGGTCAAAAAATCCATGTACGTGTTTGCGAATTCGGTTTTCAGGTTAGTTATGTCTTCCATAACCTCGTTAGCGATCTTGTGAATTTCTTCGTTATCGATGGTTTGGAAAGCCGAATAGATCTTTTCTAGAACTTGAATTCTAGCTGCTATCCTAGCCTTGGCAACGATTAGTTCTTCAAGGCGATACTCATCGATAGGATCCTTCGACATTATGGTTGAGATCTCGGAATCTATGTCCTCCCGTCTTTTCTTGCAGTACGCTAAGTACCTCTTGATCTTCGCCTTAGAAAATTCGGTTCCGAGTTCCTTTTCAAGAATCGGTTTCTTAAGGTCCTGAGCAATGTCAACTATGCCGCGTTCCAATAACTGGTCGATTAGGTAATCCACCTGATTCCAATTGTCGGTGCTTTCACCATTGTCTCCAGTTTTCAAACCGGCCTTGCTTAGAGCGTCCCCAATTTTGATCAGGGTCGTTTCCAGCAATAAATCTTCAAAGTGTTGAATTCTGTTTATCTTTAGAAACATTCTCAAAATTATTTCATTTGCAATAGGTACTGAACCTTATTCTTGAGGTCGAGCATTTCGTCAACGATGTTGAACAGTTCCGAATCCTTATCCCTATCGAAAATTTGGTAGAACATTTCCAGCAGTATGCTATCGACGAGCTGCCAGAAAGCGGGTAAAGCAACCTCGTAATCGTAGAGCATGATCGATGCCTGTCCGAATTTTAATTTGTCCTTACCGTACTTACCTGCGATTGCTTCGATAAGAGTGTCCATCTGACCGATGAACGTATCATAGAATAAGCCGAAATGCCTGTGCTCCGTGTCGAAACCGGTTTGCAGGTGAAGGATTTTTGCCTGATCGGCGATTTGGAATAGAGATAGCATAAAAACTGCTACTGTCGATTCCTTTTGATTCTGTGGTTCTGTTACGTCAGGGGCATCCTGTTCCAGCTGAGGATCTTCTTCTCCAACTGCTAAAGCTTCGATCTTAAACATTTTTCTGCTTACGAATTTTTTGATTTTTCTCCCATGTTTTGAACGGAATCACCCAGAAGTTGCGTTCCACTTTGCTTTTAACGTAGTCGTAAACCGGATTACCCTCAGGATGTTGGAGGACCGCATTCTTTAAGGGTTCCTTACCTTCTCGGTATCTTTTAGCGTTTAGGTGAGTCTTTTCCATGTCTGGATTATTTATTAGCGGATGCTACCAATAAACCGGTATCAAAACTTTATTTCAAGTGTTAATAAAATAGATACATAAAACTGTAATAACGCAACGTTAATGAAATTTGAAGATCTAACCAACGACGACATCCAAACGGTCTCCGAGTTATACAGGAACACGGATCTCACCTGGGATGAACGGATGAATAGATTGAGCAACTACCTTAACAAATCTGAACGCACAGTTGCCAAATGGTTATCCAGATTAGGATTGACCGAAAGATCTATAATCGAATCACCGCAACTCATAAAAGCAAAGGAACGACAACTCGGAGAGAAGAATCGATTCCTCATTACTTGGGCTCAAAATGATACTCCAGTAAATGAAGCTTTCATTTCCAACATGGAAAAGTACGCGGAATACATCGATGCCGACATTCACGTGATAGCCGGCCGATACAGGAATCCAACATCAATCTTCACGGACAAGAATTACGATACTTGGTCAGAACGCATTGAGAAGTACTTGGATGCTAACAGGCATAACGTCCACAAGCACATGTGGATCATGTCCGACATCAAAATTCAACCGACTGCAACTGACCCGATGACGGGTCTTCGTGGTTTAACTGGAGTCAACTCATGCGTGTTCGGATCGCCGAAAGTTCAGTTCGAAACGGTCCCGGTTCTCGAGGGAAACCTCCCAAAGATCATGATGACTACTGGTGCATGCACAGTAAGAAATTATACAGATTCGAAATCCGGTAAAAAGGGAGAGTTCCACCACACTCTAGGTTTCGTCATCATTGAAATCAAGGATGAATCCACTTTCTTCGTTAGGCAGATAACTGCAACGGACGATGGAAACTTCACGGACCTCAACACCAAAGTTGAGTACGATTTCGAAAACGAAGAGAGTACGATACGTAAAGTCAATAAGCTTGCTGCCATAGTTTTCGGAGACGTTCACTTCGGCCAGCACGATCCTATCGTTCTCAATAAGACTCTGGAATTCATGGAGATCATGAAGCCTGAGCACGTCATTCTACACGACGTATTTGATGGCCTTTCAATAAATCATCATGACATCAAAAATCCTTTCGTTCAATACGAACGCGAGATGAATGGGACCAACACGTTGAAGGACGAGGTCGAGTCGCTTCTCGAAGGTTTGGAAAATTTCGAAGGCTCGTTCAAGACAGTCATCGTTCGCGGAAACCATGACGATTTCCTTGACAGATGGTTGCAAACTTCCGATTGGAGAAAGAGCGGCACCTTGAAGAACTCGCTCGAGTACATGGAGTACGCTGCTCTGATACTAAGCGGAAAAGCAAAGAACGGAGTTATTCCATACCTCATCAAGCAGAGATTTCCAGATTTCATAACTTTGGACCGTAACGACAGTTACGTCATTAAGGATTGGGAACTCGGTCAGCATGGAGATCTAGGAACTAACGGTACGTACGGTTCCATAAATCAGTACAGGAACTTGAACACCAAAATCATTGTCGGTCATTATCATTCGCCTGGTAGGAAGGACGGCGCACTCGCCGTGGGGACTTCGACCAAACTAAGAGTGAATTATAACTTTGGTCCTAGCAATTGGCTACAGTCACACGTAATCGTCCATGAGGATGGTAAGGCTCAGCACATTAACTTCACGAACGGCGAATTCACAACACTTCTTTAATCTCTCTCGTACTATTTTACATAAAAAAAGCTCCTCATGGAGCTTTTTTTATGATTCCATCGCGATACCAGAAGTTCCGGAAGTTCCGCTAGAACCTGAGGTTCCCGGTTCCGTTTGTACTGGCATTCCGTCCTGATGATATTCTTAAGTTTTTTCCTCGAGTATGAGATCGATCGATTCGTCGACCTCTATTACTGGAACGCCAGGAGATTTGAATTGTGATAGATCAATCGATTCGTTTAGCTTCTCGTTCAAGTCTCTGTTCATGTTGAAAAATTCTGAGTGAATTGCTGCTGGAGCCGCTGACTTGAATGACTGGTAATCGTTGTCCTTTACTGAGGTCATTATCGAATCCTTAACTCCCGCATTCGGAAGTTCCATCAATCTCAAATCCTTCTTTAGATTGAGGTTACGAGATCTTTTCTTTGCCAGTTCCAACTGAAGAGCAATGTCGCGAATCCTACTTTTGTTTGCAGCAATGATGTTAGGTTCGTAATCTGGGCGAATTTCCTTCAGTAAGTTTTCGACCTCTCCGTCCGGTACAACTACTGGTCCGATCATGAAGCTTGGGTAGATATTGACCAATTTGTGAAGAGCATTCACGACAGTTTCCTTTTTGAAAGGTTTGGTCTTATTCGTTGCTCCGCTGTGAACGCAGACCAACAGGCAAGGAAGACCGTTCTCGTTGAACAGGCCCTGTGCCGATTTTATGTGACCTGGGTGAATTGGTTGAAAGTCAGAGATGATCAAGTTTACCGGTTTAGTCTTCCTATCCTCAATTCCTTTGAAGCTCTCAAAATAACCAGGTTCCTTATCTTCACCAATGAACTCGCTGAACGTTGGGAAGTAATTTTCGTAAATTGCATCTCCCATGATTACTTTGCTAATTTTGTCTACCTGATCGTTCAGGTTGTCCTTCATTTCCTTGGTGAAGAACGTCGAACTTACTCGAATTTTTTTCTTCCTAAACATGTTCAGGAAGACACGATAGATTTCCTTGAAGTTCGGATTCGACTCGATTATTTGAGTCACTCTAGCGTCATTGACCAATCCGAAGTTAACGTTGAAATCTGCACGCTGTAAGAAGTCCGGAATTTGAATGTCAAGGTCCCTGTACTTCTCTCCGAATTCCTTTATGAATGCCAAGTAAATGTGATTGACTAGGGAAATGTACTTCTCTTCGTAAGTTTCTCTAGCCAATTGTATGTTGCGTAGTTCGCTCAATGAGTACTGTTCTATGAAGTTCATCAGGTCGATGACGATGATCCAAATGTAGTCATCGCTCTTCTTTTGATTCTTGTCCGCCGCTCTGGCCTTTGCATTCGCTTGAAATGCTGGGTCGACCAATTTTGCTAGGAACACAGGTTCCTCAGTTTTCTTTCCGTCCTCGTAAAACCTGAATACAACTCCCTCTATGTCTTTATCGAGTGAATCACGTAGGAACGTTGCTTTCATTTTTGGATTGAGAACCGACATGATGTACTTGGTGAAAGAAATGGTCTTGAACTTTTCTACGAGCTCGTCGAACGGAGTGTAAACGAACTCCTGAATCTTGTTCTTCTGTTCGTCAGTCAGCTTTCCCTGGAAAATGATAGGTGGTCTTTCTATTCCTAGAAGGTCGGCCCATTTGTTGAGTTCTTCCTTGCTCTGAATGGTTTCAGAAATGCTACCGTTCTGATCGAGAATGTGAATGTAACTGAGAATCAATTTGTTTTTTGGAAGACGGTCGTATGCGATGACCTGCGCTTTCTTATTCGCGAAGTACTCCATTCCGAACATGTACGGAACTGGGATCTTTTCTATCGTTTCAGGAGATAGGCTTTCGAAGTACTGTACGGCAGGTTCGAAGTACCTGCTCAGAACTCTGTCGATGTACGAGAGCTCGCCGTTCCTTTTGAAGTACTGGAATTTGGACGAATTTGGATCGCGCTTCACGCCAAAGAAGGCTCCGTCCATCTTCTCGTTGATGATGATGGATTTATTAAGGAGATTCTCTATGAATGCCTTACCTTGTTTGTCTAAAACGTCCTTTAAGTGTGATAGCCCTGGCATAATCTTTACTTTTTAGTCTAACGGCCCGAAGTCTCCACGACTCATTGCTTGACCGAATTCCCTTTTTCCATGCGAGTCCAGATCAATGCTAATGTGAGTGATCAAGTCAGCAACTTCCGAATTTCCTTCTAGGTACGAAATCAATTCGTTAGGAATGATGTTCTGAGACGTGGTTTTTCCACCTTTTGCTGTCAATCTCTTTTCGATTTCGTTGTACCTCAAACCTCTTCCGCTAGCCTGCCAAATATAGAACGAGACTTCTTTCTGATTCTCGTCCTTGTAATAGTTCTTGTAGAATTCTTCAATCTTCAGGAGTTCGTCCGAGATAAGTTCGAAAGCTGCGTCAGGCCCGATTTCTTTTATGATTCCGGGTCTGTTAGAAATGATGGTTGCTACGTGAGAAGCATGCCCGTGAATGTCAGCTGGGTAGTGAATCGTTTCCAATTTCGGACACAATCCGATTATAGTTTGCAGTTCGGATAAAAATTCCGCTGCAGGTATTCCTTTGAATGGGGTCTCTAACGATTCATTTACCTCGAAAAAATTCTTTACGAATTTCTTAAGCATTTACCTTTGATAATTTTTGTTATTTATTAGGTGGAATACCTAAAAGCCTATAACATTCTGCCGTAAATGCCACGTCTGAATCATCGTTGAACCTCTGAGTGGTCTCGTTGAAAGTGTTGGTAATGAAACTTAGTTCGTTATTCCATGGTCGATAGTCCAAGCTAGGAAGACCAAATTCGAGAAAATGGCCGAATTGGTGAAGCTCTTCTTCGGTTGAGTGAGCTCCGTCGAATATGTCCTTTCCTCTATTATCATTAGTTTGCCGATTGACCTTGATGAAAATGGTCTTGCAATTACGATAGAGATCCGAATTCAAAAGAGCTTCGTATTCTTTTCTTGCTCTTTCTGGGGTTAACCTGTGTCGAAGGACTGCCCATGTGTACGCTGAAAGTATCGCTCTATCGAAAATCCAAGTATGGCCGGCATAGTCCGGTCGTAAATTCATCTCCATGATTGACATGATGTTGCCGAGACTGAAATAATGCAAAGCCGGAGTTGCATCGAGATCTTGCAAACCCAACGTTTTGATGTGATTGGCAAAGTAGAACTTGTAGTACTCGACCCCATAGAATATCGGGTCCAGCGGATATTGTTCCCGTTGGGATTTGAGACTCTTTAGAAAATTCTCAATGAGGTAAGTTTTGCCGCATGAGCGCGGACCTTCTACGAATAGTATCATGTCAATCGGATTCTTTCCGGTTTACCGAGGTACCGTATGATTTCGATGGCGGACAATGGCAGTTCGAAGATTTTTGTCTTGTCCACGAAGAATATAGAAACTTGCAACTTGGACCCGCTGAGAACTGCTGCGTACTTGGTAAGTTCGGATATTGAGTCCTCGTATATGGTTACGCTCTTAACTGTCGGATTCTCGGCTAAAAGTTTTGATAGAACGTCTGCTTTGTTACCATCACGTTCGCAGAAGAAAACTTCCGTGAATTGACAACCTTGTTCGGAAAGCAATCTCATCACCTGTTCCTTGTTAGCGATCTTTCGATTGGTGATGAGGTAGTTTGGATTTTCAGTTTCTCTGGTCTTTTCGATGACGTTCTCTATTGCAGGAATGTGAAAATCAGGAGATAAGGACCTTTCTGAATCGTACCATTCGTACATAGTCTTGCCCTTCGGTTCCAATGAAGCGAAGTTCTGCGTTCTGAACATGGTATCGTCGAAATCGAATACGTTAATGTGTTTCAGGTTGCTCATTTTCGAGTAGGTATGTTGTTTCTGGAGTCACTACTGAGACTCTCTCTTGAAATAATTGAACTCTCAGCAATTCTGCAAGCTGCAATGCTTTTTTCAGTATTTGATCCTCAGTTCTCGGGAACCGCTGGTAGTTAATATACCCAACAATCACCCCAGGTTCCCAGCCCTTTACGTACCTAAACTCAGTTGGAGTGATTGTAACGCAATCTCCTAAGCCTCTTTCGTCAAGGGTATTCACGAACTTGTCGCAGATTTCTCTGACCTTCTCTATCGTGTGAATGTGATCACCGTATTCGGATCGAAGTCCGACCCAAATCTGAACATTGAATGATTTGACAGTTCTCATCATTATAGTTTACTTCTTCTACTGATAAATAACTCAGTAGTTTAACAATACTTCACAAATTTCGCATGGACAGATCGTTAAGACGCTCACGAGAGTACGATGGTAATAGGTATCACCTGATCAGGGACTGCGTTCAACAGCAAAAGCCTTTCGCCATATACAATTTTACGTCAATGAAGCAGTACAACGAGTTCCTGAATGACTTGGACACGTTCGAGAAGCTGAATTACGTGATCCAAACAATCACGTCGTTGTCCAAGATCGAACAACGAGTGCGCATGGTGTACCCAAGCATCTTCGTTACCAACGAGGGAACGTCCGTGTCCATTGATGAGTTCAAGGAAATCATTCGTGGATCGCTTGCTCACTACAATTTGGACTCTATCGTGTGCTTGTACGACGGAGCCGTCTCAGTTTTCTATCGTAACGGTGACCATCACTCAATTGGTAACACCATCTACGGCAGTAACCAGATCAACGAATTCCAGAGCGATTTCTATCAAATAGAAAGCATTTATTACACCTTCCTGACGTAAAACTTCCACACAATTTTAGGTAAAATACTAAGATGGAAGATGAAAAACCTAAACGAACGTTAGCCGAGGTCTTTCGTGACAAACGAGAAACTTTTTCGGGAGAAATACAGAGCGGAATCAGGCTCTTGAGCAACATCAGGAACATACCTGATGTCCAGGTCACCTTTTTGAGCATGAGACAGCGCCTTCTTGAGGAAAATCACACTCTTTTGGAGCATTTTACTCAAATGAAGAAGAAGTATCGTGAAAAGAAGGGTGAAGAATGGGCCGACGCATCGAAAATAGGTCAGATTCGTTACCAGTCGACCGAAAAGGCGACAATAGTCGATGGAAAGACCGCAGAGTTACGAGAAAAGCTCGAACAGCTCGAAAATCAGATCAAATTTTACTCAGAATCGATCGTAACGGTCGATTCAGTTCTCTGGGGCATTAAAGACCGTATTGCCGCTCAGAAAATTCTCGACGGCAACTAAAAACATCGAACGCGCTTGCTAGTATTTGACGTAACTGCAGATAAGCAGTACCTTCAGTTAGTACACCATGACACCAAGGGTGAATTAAAGGATCTGCAGCTCTACTTCAAGAAGAGGCAACAGGGATACTTTCACAACATTCTTTACAAGAGAAAACTTTGGGACGGGTACGATAAATTCATCGATGACCACCATCGAATCGGTATCGGTCTGTGGCGAGAGGTGTACTACTTCGGCGAAAAGTACGATTACGAGATAGAAATCCGTGGATTGGACAGTCTTTTGAACCTGGAGTTCACAAAGGACAAGTCAGACAAGTTCGCGTCAGTAATGTTGGACGGAACTAACCCCCAAATCGAAGCCTACGATTATCAATTGGAAGCTCTTCACCGTGGATTGAAGTACAAGTTCTGTGCACAGGAATTAGCGACCTCAGCAGGTAAGACCCTGATCTTCTTTTTATACTTATCGTTCCTGAAAAGAAAGGGAATCATTTCAAAGGACAAGAAAGCAATTCTCATAGTTCCGAAAGTATCCCTGGTCAATCAGACAGCTGATGCATTCGAAACGGAATATCAGACGGGGTTGGTCACCTGGAACATTCACCGTATAGGAGGGAAGAACGAATTCTCCGAGAAGAAATTTGCTAATTGCGATCTGGTCATCACCACCTATCAGAGCGTCATTCTCGACGACGGTACTCCAGCCAAGCGTGGAAAAAAGAAAATAGAACGTAAGACCAAGCCGGAGTTCTTCAAGAACTTCAGCGTCGTTTGTGTAGACGAATGTCACACGAGTCGAGGAGATTCGATTCGCAACATCCTGTTGGCCAGCATCAATGCTGAGTACAAGTTGGGACTCTCCGGAACCATACAAATAGAGGAACAGTTCTCGGACTTCTTCAAGATTCAGGAGTTCTTGGGTCCGCTTAGCATGAAGGTCAGAGCGAAGTTCTTGATGGACAACGATTACTCTGCTGACGTTCATGTCAAAATGCTAAAGCTCAAGTACCCAAAGGACGAAACGTTCGTTCAGAAGTATGCCGAGCTGAAACAGATGGAAGTTCATCCTCCTGGGAAAGTGATGTACGATATGGAAAAGGAATTCATTATCTCGTACGAACCTCGAATCAATTTCATTGCGAAGCTCTGTGAGAATTTGCAGGGGAATAAGTTAGTCCTATTCATAAACGTTAAGGACAAGTACGGGCAGCGAATTCAGGATAAGATTCACGAAACTAACGAGAACGTTTACTACATAGATGGAGGCGTGAACGATGACGATAGGAGCGACTATCGAGAAATTTTGGAAAATTCAAATAAATTTTTAGTAATTGAATTAGCTGATAGATTCATTAAAATTAACCAATATCAATTTGTACAGCTAAATGATGGTTCTAGAAAATACGCAAAGGATTTAACAGAAATTGATGAAATCTCAGATGCATGGGTAACTTTACAAAAGTGTCAATATAAATAAGTAAAAGTTCACATTTTGTACAGGTATGAAATTCAAAAATATAAATTACTTCTATTCACAGTTCATTAATGAATTGGGAATGCCTGACGATGACCTCAAATTATTTGAATATTTGACTTTTTTATTACGGTATTCCGAAGTGCACGATAGTACGCAAACAGTTGAATATACTGAAAATCATCATATTCTTCCTAGATCGCCATTTAATCAGCACATCAATGCAAATTGGAACATCGTCAATCTTGTTTATTTAGATCATATTTTTGTTCATGAATTGTTAGCACAAGCGTATAATACCAGACAATTTTTGCGAACATTAAATTTTATGAAGAGTGATATTTCTAAGAATCATAAAATTTTATCGATTGCAGCAAAGAAAGGATGGATGAAGTTAAAGAGCAATATTGAAATTTATGAAAAATGGAAGTTAGCTAGACACGAATTTTTAAAAAATATTTCACTGACAGAAAGAAGTCGTAGATCAAATAAAGCATGGGCTAAAATAAAAGCAGACCCTTTAAAGTATGCGGCACGATGCAAACAAAATAGTGAGAACTGGAGCAATGATTTACGTATATTAAAAAGTAAACAAATGAAAGAATATTTTACAAATAATCCAAAGGAAAGTTCAAATAGAGGTTTGAAACGATGGGCATCGGCTGATACAGAATATCGTAAAGCATTCGGCGAGAAAATAAAGAAATCGTTATCAACTATAATAGTAAAAGATAAAATAAGTACAAAATTAAAAGCTAAGTGGAATGAACCTTTATTTAGAGATAAAATGAAAAACCGTAAAATTCGGCAATTCAAGTATCTTCTTATTTCGCCACTTGGCGAAGTTTTTAGACGAGTTGGCGTCCAATCTATACTTGATGAATTTAATTTTTCAGCAAGTTTATTTAGAAAATTTACGAATTCTAATAAGCGAGTTAAATCAAAGTATCTTAAATGTGAGAAAGTTCGAAATACAATAGGTTGGACAATTAATAAAATAAGCTGATTAATTTAATATGGCAAAAATAGTATCATTAAAAAATATAGAGGAGAATACGAAGGAGGCAACTGGCGTTGTGCTAGTTGCCTCCTATTGAGGTCGGAACGTTTTCTACTGGAATAAACTTGAAGAATGTCAACTACATCATATTCGCCGAAAGCTACAAATCTGAAATCACCGTTCGACAGTCAATCGGCCGTGGAATGCGTAAGCTGAAGGGAAAGTACAAGATCACCATTTTGGATCTCGTTGACGATCTTGATGGGTACATCGTGAAGCACGGAAAAGTTAGGGAAAAAATCTACAAGGAACAGGAATTTGTGACTTCAAAACACGAGTACGATCTGACTCCGTTTAGGTAAAGTTAAGCGACTCCTTCTCTCAGGTAATCGTAGAACCATTCCTCTCCATTTTCCTTGAACTTTTGAACCCTGGCGAGGACTTCTTGTAAATTGGAATCAATTGATTGCAATTTTTCCAATTCGTTAGTAAGAAAGGTCCTTATTTTTTCAGCTTCTTCCCTAAGCTCCTGTACTTCATAAGGCTCATCAATCATACCGGACTTGACAAGTTCCTCATAATTTTCGTCGTCAGATAATTCAACGAAACCTTCGTAACTGTCTTCTTCCTTCGCCGATTCTTTTATTCCTTCGTAATCGTAAGTCATATCCTCGATGCGGTTATGGCAATCGTCATCAGTAGCTACTGGCACGACAACTAACCACCCTCCATTCTTTCCTCCGAAACCAACGTCCTTCACCCAACCGTAATCTATTCCGTCAGTTAAAGCTTCCCGTTGATCGTTTAGAAACCGATACCACCAATTGTACAATTCATCATCGCTGAGATTGGAGTAGTTCATTGCTTCTTCGGCTTTCTTCTTGTCTGGCCAGATGTTGTAGACTTTGATGTTCATTACGAAATGACCGGAAGGAAAATCCCGACCTTCTCTTCCCCAATTGTACTTATTTTTAAGCTCTATCCACTTTCTATCAACTGACTTAATGAGTTCAAGTATTCCGTGCTCGAATGGAAAATCGTTGAATAGCCCTTGATACGGATCGCCCCATGTCAAAGTATCATCGAATCGTCTACTTTCGTTGATGAAATTAGAAAAATTGAGTACGATTTCGTTCATTATCCGTGCTTGCTTATTTCGATTGCTCGCAGTTGGGCCAAAGCTTTTTCTTTGGTAGGATGCGTTCCCAACGTTTTCTTTCCCTTTTTGTCAAGAACCACCCATTTGTTTCCACGCTTACGTATCATTTCGTTGAGAACGAAATTATCGAAAGATTCGACGATCTGCTGTGCAGGAACGGCTTGGGTCTGTTGAACTGGTTGAACCGGCGCAGCGATTTGAGAAGGCGGCTGCGTACGTTTCAATAGGTCGGAAACCTTGCTACGTATGAGATCCAATTTTTGTATCTCCTCCTTGGTGAACTGATTTTCGTTCAAATCTTCTTCTACCAACGAAACGTAGGCTAAGAAGGAATCAAGTTGAGTATTGTCCATTTATCATATCGATATTTTTGATGCTATCACTATTCCCAAAATAAGCTTGGTGTAAATCAACTGGAACTGGTAATAGGTGAGAATTATCTGGTACTCTTCCCTGTCCAAACCGACCAGACCTTTTCCGATTGCTAGCTTGACCAACTTATTGATGACTGTTATCAGCTGTTCCTGATTTTTGACCAGGCCTGCAAGGATTTCGCCAGAAGTGGAGTAACTCAACCTGGTACGATTGTCCTGAATCTTCGACGACCAATCTTCAGCAAAATTCACTCCGTCCCTCTTCGCCAGAAGGTCTGGCGCATTTATTGCATCGTCAATGATCTTAGTTGCATGATTAAGGTCGGTTATCTTTTCGGCGATTTCGTTCAACCAATTAAGTTCCTGTTCAAAAATCATGATGGTCATTGAACTTTGACCGGCTTCGTAAACGAATTTCAGCAATTTCGGATCGATTGGAGTCTTCCGGTAATCGGAATCGTCCATTCCCATAGGATTGAACACTTCTCCTGCTTCAACCTGGAACTCGTTGAATGGAAAATTCTCGAGAAACGGGTACTTCCTTTGCACTACGTACGCCTGTTTACTAACAGAACTGATCATTTGGTCAGTCTTTTTTCTTTATTTATTTAGTACATTAAAACTTAAATTGGGTTCACCTATACAATACCAGCATGAATCAAACATTAGAACAACGAATAAAGTCATTGGATCTTAAGCAGAATGCTATTAAGATCCTTATCAATTCTTTCTATGGTGCGTTTGGAAATCGCTATTTTTACTTCCACAATAATGATATTGCTCAGTCCATCACCCTACAGGGTCAGGACCTCATCAAGTTCTCGATCAAGGCAATAAACCACTACTTCATGAACATGTGGCACCTTGATACCGAACTTCACGAGAAGCTCGGTATCTTGGGAAGACCGATTTCGAAGATCGAAAAGGAAGCAGCAATTTACACCGACACCGATTCCATTTATTCCTGCATTGAGTACGCAATCAATTCAATTCAGAGAGATCTAAACTTGACCGATCAAGAAGCTTTGCAGTTCTGCTTGGACGTCAATGCTTACAGACTTCACGAGTACTTCGAACGCTGTTTCGAAAAGTACGCTCAGCATTTCAACACGAAAAATCACCAGAACTTCGAGCTCGAAAACATATCTCGCGCAGGAATTTGGGTAGCAAAGAAAAAGTACATTCTTGAGGTTGCTTCCAAAGGAACCAAGCTTCTTCCGAAACCGTACCTCATGATCAAGGGTCTCGAAGCTATTCAATCCTCGTATCCTATCTGGGCTCGCCAGAACTTGCAAAAAATTTACTGGATCCTCCTGGCAAAAGGTTACGATCTCGATTTCGAAAACGATCTCATTCCGGTGATGAAAGCAATGAAAGCCGAAATGGAACAGATGCTCATCGACGAAATAGCATTCAATTTTTCCGTAAGAGTTTACGAGGAACACCTCAGAAGCTTGCTTCCATTGGTGATGGAAAAAGGAATGCCGATTTACGGCAGAGCTTCAGCTTATCACAATCACGTGATTCAAAAGACAAACAATCAGAAGTATCCGTTGATTCGTAGCGGTTCCAAGATCAAATTCTACTACGCTGCGAATAACGAATACGATTTCGACGTTTTCGCCTATGCACCAGGAGCTTTTCCGGAATTCGCAATGCCTATCGATCGCGAGCAGCAATTCTTCCGTCTCATAGTCGAACCCATAAACAAGCTTCTCTTAGCCATGGGATTCAGCAAATTGAATTCGAAGTTAATTCGTCATATCGAGATAATAAAACCCAGGAGCAGAACGAAAGCTTTCACTAACGACGAAACGTATCCACTGTACACGGTGCATTCGGAAACTCTCGATTTCACTCCTATTCCGGAAAGTGTTCAGCATTTCGTTGGAAATCCGGACGTAACCATACCGCCAGATCTGTTTCCGATATTCATTTCGTCGATCACGACGTACGGTCTTTCGACAGTTATCGTTTCAAAGCACGAATTGCAAAAGTACCGTGAACGTATAGCGAAGAAAAAAGGAATAACGATTACCGATCCTTTTGAAACTCCGTACGATGAGATGGTGATAGTTCTCGAACAGAACGGTTGGGAAAAATCCTGGGGAGACGATAACTGGGTAAAATCGAAAGCTAAGAATAAGGAAGCTAACACAGGTATATCGACGAAAGCTGCGTATTTAAGGGTCATGAAGATCTTACAGAAGAAAATGGTCACTCCGTACACAGCAGAAGAATTAGCGGAACACGAAGAAGAATTAAGAAGAGGTATTGAATAATGCAAAGGGAAGAGGTAGTACAATTCATTCGAGTCGTTCTCACCAAAAGATTTCACGATAATTTCGAGAAGCAAAAAATAGATGACTCCAACGATCGCAAGCTTAATTTTGCTTGTCCGATCTGTGGAGACTCGCACAAAAAGGCTTCTAAGAAAAGGGGCAACCTCTATTTCGATACGGAAGCTTACAAGTGCTTTAATGACGGTTGCATGGCATACATGTCCCTTGGTGAGTTCGTTGCCAAGATGAGTCGCGAGCTTGGAATAATGCTTCCGAGCTTCGTAGCCGAAATGGAATACAAACCGATCAGGATAAAAAGGACGGAGAAGCCATTCCTTCGATTCATGACGTCGGACACCAGCGAGTTAATCACGATACCTGAGGTCATCAATCGTTTCAGCCTAGTACGACTCGATCAAACCGAAAATCATCCGAATGCAGTATCGTACGTGAAGGGAAGGAACCTTCACCTCATAGAGGATTACGGTGACTTCCTGTACACGGACAACTCCGACAATAAGATACTTATCTTCAACTTTGACCGGCGATCTGGGAAGATCCTGGGATTCTCAATGAGGAGCCTCGATCCAAAGGCTGAACGCAAGTACATTATCAAATCGTACACGGACCTGGCAAGCATATTCATACAGAGGGAAATCGACCACGATCTAGTGGAAGATGCGAATTACCTCAACAATTACTTCAACATTCTCAATGTAGATTTTGCAAAACCGATCTGTTTGACCGAGGGGCAGTTCGATTCGATGTTCGTCAGGAACTGCATAGCTACGACTGGAGTGACGAAAGCAAGAAGCATACTTCCTTCTCTTGGAGCGAAGGCAGGTCTCAGGATACTGTTCGATAAGGATAAGGGCGGAAAGGACGAGATGATGAACCTAATAAAGCAAGGTTACTCGGTTCTGTTATGGAATAAGATACTATCCTACCTTAAGAAGATGTGCCAGACCGACTCGGATCTCATTCAGATAACTTCGATCAAGGACATCAACGATCTGTTCAATTTCATCAGGGCAAGAAGGCCAAACTTCACGATAGCGGAATTCAACGACTGGCTAGAACATTACTTCAGCGACAGTCCATTCGACATCGCATACCTTTAAGAATTGACACGAACCAATTGGATAAATAATTCCAAATAATAGGTTCGAATGCCAGCTAAAATACTTTTCCGGGAGAATATTACGTCTGAAGTTATCAGATTATACGTAGATGAATTTTTTAATTGTTGTCAAATAGCTCGAAATTTGCATTTGAAACCCCATCAAGTTACTACCATATTAAAACGTAATGAAATAGCAATTGAAAAAATTGAAAAAAAGTCCAACCGAAAATATCGTAATCTAACGGACTCTACAAAAGATAAAATATCTAAAAGTTTACTCGGAAAACCTAGTGGCAGGTTAGGTAAAAGTATGTCACTTAGACATAAATATAATAATATCAAGTCTCAATTGAGAATGCCAACGCTAAAATTGGAACAGTATTCAAATTATGATAAACTTAGATTTATTTTTCAATGGATTTGCCCATTACGAACTAGTAAAACTAACGATGAAAATTACGATTATGGGCAATCATATATTGAAAAGTTTATAGAAAAATTCTACAATGATGAGTATTTCAATGAATTATATGATTCTTGGGTAAACACTAATAACAATAAGTTAATACGCCCAACCATAGACCATATAATTCCTAGAGCTAGAGGCGGAACTAATCATTTAGATAATCTACAGATTTTATCGTGGTTTGAAAATAGAGCCAAGGGAGATATGACCGAAGAGGAATGGAAACTCTTTAAGATAAATCATAATATCACGTGCGATCTTTTTAGACTTTCTGATAAATAGTATTGTGCACACACCTAAAACTAATACGATCAAAGATTTTCTAAAACCTAGAAATGGCTTGCGCCTTCCTAGACAGGGTTATTATAAGCCAATTTATCCAGAAAAATATATAGGACGTTTAGATCAAATTATTTTTCGAAGTTCTTGGGAATTTCGATTCTTGAAATGGTGTGATTTGAATCCACAGATCAAAAATTATGCTAGTGAACCGATTCCAATTCCATTTTTTAATCCGCTAGACAAAAGAGTTCATAAATATTATGTAGATTTCTACGTTAAGATAATTGGGCAAGACGGAAAGGAAAGTGAATACTTATTAGAGGTGAAGCCCAATAAGTACATAACTCCCCCGAAAGCTCCAGAACGAATGACGGACAAGCAGACCGCAAATTACGTTTGGGCTGCAAAACAGTACATAGTGAATCAGGCGAAATTCGAAGCTGCCAAAGCGTTTGCTGAGCAAAAGGGAGTTAAATTCGGGATCATTACTGAAAACTTTCTGTTCAAATCCATATAAAAGAAGTAATGAAACTTAAAGTCATAAAAGAGTTCACAGATACCGGCGAAATCGCACCGTTTCCAGAAGAGGGAACAGCGTACTATTTCGATAACGATAGGGTGCAAATCAATTACGCTAGGCTAATTCCAGGATACTTTTACACGTTCGTTTCGGTTTCGTCATTCTCGGAGGACGATCTTCCGAGTCTTGACGAGTACCAAGTTGGACTGCTTGATGGAAGGAAGCCGAAAAAACCGTACTTCGATAGAAGGCCGATCATTCTGTCGCTTGGACAGGAGGGGCCAATGGAAGTCGGGTTGAACGTCAAGCTAATGCCGTTTAACTTAAGGAGATGGTTTCTTCAGAAGTATTTGAAGCACATATTTCCGACGATGCTAAAGCTCGTGGATAGCACTGGCGATCTGGCGCATGTGAACAACCGTATAAGAATGCAAGAATCTGCACCCTTGCATTCCATCAATCGACAATTCGTAAAGACTGCTTCCGAACAAACGGGTCTTAAATTAGAATTCCTGGTTGATAAATATACAAGAGGTGAGATGGGGAATCCATTAGCTCTAATCGATTGGGACCAAATTATTAAAATGGGTCGATGCAATTACATGCACGATAAATCAATCGCTTCTAAAACTCCAATCTTCTACTTCTTGACAAAATTTACATGATAATGCATGGCAGGATTTTTAGAAGGTAACCCAATGAAATCGCTCAAGTCCAGGTTAACGGAATTGAGCAGGTTCGGCCTTAAATACGATGACCTCCTCATTAAGAACTCTCAGGCGATCGGTTTTATCGAAAGCCAATTGGGAGGATCAGGCGGAGGCTTCGCAACCGACGATTTAATGAGGGCCACCGTAGCCCTAGCAGATACCACTTCGGCACTGAAGACGAAGGCTATCGCCTTCTTTCAGATGGATTACGTTACGAAACGTGAACGTTTGAGGGACATAGCTTCCAGTGGAGAAATCGAGTTCGTTCTCGAAACAATAACAGACGATGCAATCGTTTACGATCCGGACAATCGCTTCTGTTATGCGAACGACCTTATCGGAGAAATGCAGTACCTCGGAGACAACAAAAAGAACCGTCTCGAGTACCAAGAACGTATCGTCAATGCTTACAATACAGCATTCTCGAAAATTTACAGTCGCTGGGGATTCGATCAAGGAATTTCTGCATGGCAGTACTTCTACCAGTGGTTGATCGAGGGACACCTAACGTTCGAAATCATTTACGATAACATTCTGAAGCCAACCGAGATCATCGGTTTCAAGGAACTTGACCCGGCAAGCCTCTATCCGGAACTGAAAAAGGATAATGAGGGCAAGATGGTCCTCATGTGGTCCCAGCGTGATCCTCTTACTAAGCAAATAAGAACATTAGCCGACTCACAGATCATTTACATATCGTACTCGAATCACATGAGGACGAAACGTGTAAGCTTCGTTGAACGTTTGGTGAGATCTTTCAACATGTTGAGGATCATTGAGCACTCGAAGGTCATTTGGCACACGATGCATGCTCCAATTCGATTGGTTACTACCGTTCCTATCGGAACCAAGTCAATGCAGAAAGCCAAGGAGGACGTTCGTGAGTTCACGAACACCCTGAAGGAAGATATTTACTTCGACGGCGAATCTGGCGAACTGAAAGTCGACGGAAAGCCGAGCATTCTGTTCTACAAGAACTACGTCGTTCCAGTAAATGACCAGCAACAGCAAGTAAAGATAGAACCTTTGGAATATGTCGGTCCAAACCTGTCCGGTTCAGAACTCTTGAAGTACTTTCATGAAAAACTGAAGATGGACTCGAAAATTCCTAACTCCAGGTACACTGAGGGGGGCGGAACGTTCACCTTGTCAACGGAAGGTATTTCCAGGGAAGAAATTCGCTACAACAAATTCATTTTGCGTTTGCGTTCAGCTTACAAGGAGCTCATCACGAAACCTTTGTACTTGCAAATGTGCATGGACGTGAAGGAATTGAGAAATGATCCAAAATTCAAGAACTCTATTGGCGTAACTTGGTACGATGATAACGTATTCGAGGAAATCAAGAATCAGGATCTCCTGAACAAGAGGATCGCAGCAATCAACGCTCTCAAAGCAATCACTAATGACGAGAACAAGTCGTACTTCTCTTCCGACTTCTTGGTAAGGGAATACTTGAAGCTTAGCGATCAGGTAATTCAAAAGAATGCCGATTACTTGGCTAAATCAAAGGGTAAAACGTCTGAGGGACAACCAGCAGAGGTCGAAGTTCCAGCTGGAGGTCCTCTTCCAACCCCGGCTCCTCCACCGGAAAATCCTGAAGAAGCTGGTGGCGAAACCAAGAGCGAAATGGGAACTCCAGAAGGAGGTCTCTAATGGGAGCAAAGAAACAAGGTAAAAAAAGCAGGACGAGATATTCGTTCTGCCATTTTTATGAGCACTAACCTTAATAAGTTGGGTAAATTCAAACAGCCGAATCACGTGGTGAAGGCTGATCCGGAGGTTAATCCTCGTACAGGGCTGCAAACGACCTCTTGCCATTGATAGAAATATCCAGGCCCAATCCGACCTTGAACATGTCGGAAACATCGTCCAAATTGAATGCGGTTGGAACTATTTCGTACTGCTTTGCTAGCATAACGTAGTTCTGTATCTGTTCGGACGCTTCTTTTTCCAATAAGTCTATTGGGTATCCCTCGAATTCGAAAAGGTACTTAGTTGCGTCCAACCCAAACATCGGTTCTCCCAAAACTTCTCCCTTTTTCGTCAGGATCGTCATTCGAACTTGCGTAATGGTGTTCTCGATGTCGTTTTTTGACTCGAAAACGTCCGCTATGAAGTTCGGATCGGTTGCTTCCCTGAAATAGAAATCTGTCATTAGAAGTGGACTAAGTAGAGCCAGTCAGGCGTATTTTCGCCCTTCATCATTTCCAAAACTGCCGTGAATTCAGCATCAGCCTTGGTGACGAAGGTATTGTAATTAGGTCTGATACCTCCAGGTAGGTTGAAGTCAAAACTAGTGAGCAATTCTCCCAATCTTACTTTTGCTTTTGCCCTGGTGTACCTCTGGAACATTTCGTCCTCGTAAAGGTACTGCTCGTCGATTTTCTTAGCCACTTGCATGACCATTTTGGTTGTTGGCGTTCTACCCGTTATGGAAACGCACTTGGTGTTCTTATTGTAATCGAATGCTATCGTATCAAGAATGAAATTCTTCGTGATGTCAAGGAATGAGAATAGAACCGTACGATACACCAGAGATTCTCCAATGAATGGAGTCAAAAAGACTTCGGATCCGATGAATTTGTTGTCCGCGAAGTCACAGTCAATGGTTCCGAATATGGAATTTCCCTTAGGTTCCTTTACTTCATAAACGAACTGAACGCAGTCCGGCATTCTGATGGTACGGGACTGTTTGAACCTATCGTTCGAAAGAAGTTCGTTCGGTATGAGCAAGTATCGAGGCTCTACCGCATGTCTCCAATTATCGTAGAAGTACCGTTCGGCGTTAATAATGACACGTTCTATTTCCGCATCCGGGATCGAATACGGCAGAGCCTTTGCCAAGGTAAGTTCGTTCTTGATGTCAATTAAAAGTTCGGCTCTTGTCATTACGTTAGTATTTTTATTCTTCTGATCCTGGAGCTGCCATTGGCTGCCCTGCTGGGTTTCCGCCTATTCCTGGAGTGTTCTGAGCAGCCTGTGTTGCGGTCGGAGCGGCGGTTGTCGTTTGTGTAGTAGACTTCGCCTGCTCTGCTGCTAATTGCTGTTCGAACTGATTCTCTTGTAACCGCAGATCGTTGTAATCCTTCTGTGCCTTAGTTAAAGTTTCCAAAGCTTGCTGGATCTTCGGCTTCAGAGCGTTCAACTGAGTTACGATAGCATTCACATCCTCATTTATAGGATTTTCGACAGTTGCCGAATAGTCGGGCTTGTTTGTGGTTAGAGTAGTTAAATCCGCTCTTTTGACCTGGTCCACGAACTTTTCCTTCTTCTGTGGGTCGACGTTATCGCCTTTCAGAGCAGTTTTTGGATCCTGCAAGGTGTCTGTTTTTGCGAACTGGTCGAAATTCATTACTTTATCTGACATGTGATTCGATACTTTTTGTTATTTATTTGATCCTCCTTCTAGGTACTCAGCGAAAGATTTAACGTGCTTCTTTTTGGTCAATTCTCCAGGGTTCCGTCTGAACTGGGTCACGTTATTTGCAGGATTCAAATCCCATCTGGAATAAGGAGCAGAATTCGTCCATTGAGTAGGAATCGCTCCGAGATTGGTGCTTATTGGAGTTGGAGAAACGTTAGGGTCGGTTTCCTGATTGAACGAATCGGCTGGGATAGAATAGGTTCCGCTCGCTTCTTCGTTCACTATTTTCCATAGTTTTTCCTTGTCCACTTGTCTTGGCAATGCCGCAAAGAATTTTTCCTTGTCCATGTTCTTAATAAATTTTCGCATGTCGGTACCAGATACACCCTCAGGTCTCTTAGTAGTAATGCGGTTGATTTTCCCTATTCCCCCAGAAAAACGTTCGACAGTATCGAACCTGTTCATATCAGAGTCAAGAGAATATATGTTGAGCGTGACGTCCCGGGCGTCCTTGCTTTTTCCCAACAGGTCGATGAATTCGTAGGCTGTTTTTACTGGAGAACCTTCGGCCAGGTTGATCTTCACAGATTTATCGTCCTTGAAGTACTCCTTTAGGATCTGCACGGCCATCGCTCCAGTCACGCCGTCCATTTCGATAGGAGAAACGAAGACCTGAGTCTCGTCGTTCTGCTTAGCTATCTTTTTGATGGCTTCGTAATGACCGACATGAGGTGGCTTGAACTTGCCAGTGATGATCCCGACCTTCTTCATTCGCAGTTAGACTTTTAGGTTCTGTGAAGCTCTTATCAAGCATTCTGCCATGTAATGAGTGCATTCCTTTAGGAACGTCTCGTACGTTTGATTAGGATCTTCTGAGGTCTCGTAAATGTGAGCTTCTTTGATCAAAACCTCATTACAGATCTGCTTGATTGCGGTCTTTGCATTTTCCGATAACGTGTCCGGATGGTCTGAACAACCCTCGCAAGGCTGAGCCATTTCTTCAGGTTCCTTTAGCATGTCCTCTTCGTTCATTTCTTCTGTATCATCGTCCTGATCTTCTCCGATTGGAGTTTCAGAAACGTTAGCCTGAAAATCCTGAAAGCTTTCGAAAACTTTGTGACTTTCATGATGATTCGAGGAGCCTTCTTTGTGGCTCGTTCTTTGTGTTGTCATTGATTCGCTCTTTTTTTGATTTTCGGCTGAGTCCTCACACGGAAGCTGTTCCTCAGTTAGAGTAGCGGTTTCGTCGGCAATGCCTTGACCGAACTTCTTTAATACGAATTCAGGGAGGTTGAATTTTCCGAATTTCCCCATTTACTTCAGATATTTATGGTTATTTATCCGAAGAAGTTATCTTCTTCCGGACAAAATCCGTATAGCGTCAGCCATATTTGTTAGGGTGGAAGACTTTATGCGAGAGTAGGAAATAAGAAGGTTCAATTCCTTTTGAAAATCGATAAGTTTATTGTCCCTCTACTTATCGTTGGATTAGGACTTGGCTTGAAATTAACAATACCTGTCATTATACTATCGCCAATGATAGTAAGAATTTCGTCGTCCGTTAAATTAAGGTTCTCTAAGTAAACACCAGCCTCGTAATGATCATGTGATCGGTCTGAACTGGGACCATGTCAGTATCCGCTCCAACAGCTTATTCCACTAGTTCCTTGCATGTTAGTATGCGCCTAATTTTATCGAGAAGTCAAGTGCCACGTTATTCAATGGTTCGTACGTTGGAACGTATCGCCATGATGGCCCGCATGAGATGCGAAGCTTCTTTAGCACGTTTATTTCTACGCGAGCTCCGACCGTGAGAACGAAGAACGCTTCCGATTGTAATTTCATTTGGCCGGTGGTCCAGTACTGAGCCGTTTCCGACATGTAGTAAGAGACTCCGCCTGCACCAATCACGACCGGTACGGTCAAATGAATTAGGAATTTTGAGAAGAAAGTAGGTTCCAATAACAGTCCGCCGTACCCGTAGTACTTCTTTATGTTGTAATACGTGTATCCATGAGGAACCAGAGCGTAAATTTCCGAAGGTATTCTCGGATCGACTATGAACTGACCGGTAAGCCCAATGGAGAACACGTGATTCACAGTTGCTCCAAGAGTTCCTCCCAATCCCCAAACGGTCTTGTCATTGGCCCAGGATAGGGAACCGTCGAAAGAAAAGTAACAGTTGACTACCGTAGGATCCGGAGAACTGTTGAATAACGTTGCTGAACCCTGTTCGGTCTGTGCAGCCGAAGCTAAAGATAATAGGAACAGAAAAACGATCAGAATCTTTTTCATATCTACTTTATTGATAGGCAGTCCTCTTTCGCCTTCCTCGTGATCACCAGGTGATCTCCTTTTTTGACCTTATTGTCTACATAGGCTTCGGCTATGAGGTCCTCCAGGTGTGACTGAATGACTCGGTGTAACGGACGAGCTCCGAACTTTTCGTCGTAGCCTTTTTCGATAAGGAATTCCTTCGCCTTGTCCGTGATTTCGACGAAGTACCCATTTTCTTCTACTCGTTCCTTGAGATTGGCAAGTTCGATGTCAATGATCTTTCCGATGTCAGCCTTGGTCAAGGAATTGAAGGTGATGATGTCATCGATACGATTGATGAACTCCGGCGCGAACTGTTTGCTTACAGCTTTACGAAGAACCTCGTTCGCCAGTTCCTTTTGCCTTTCGATTTGACCGGCTGTTGCAAATCCTATGCCGGTTCCGAACTCCTGCAAAGTTTTTATCCCAACGTTCGACGTCATGATGATGACCGTGTTCTTGAAGTCAACGGTCTTTCCCAAACCGTCAGTCAAACGACCGTCATCGAGAACTTGGAGTAGCAGGTTAAAGATTGAAGGGTCTGCTTTCTCGATTTCGTCGAGAAGCACGACCGAATACGGCTTACGCCGAACTTTTTCGGTCAACTGACCGCCGTTCTCGTAACCAACGTATCCCGGAGGAGCTCCAATTATGCGGCTTCCTGAGAATTTTTCGCTGTATTCGGACATGTCAATACGAAGCAGAGCATCTTCCGAATTGAAAAGGAACTTTGCAAGCTGTTTTGCTAGTTCGCTCTTACCTACCCCGCTAGGGCCGATGAAAAGAAACGTTCCAATCGGCTTTTTCTTTGACTTCAGACCGGCTCGTGAGCGTTTTATTGCCCTTGCGAGCTTATGGATGGCCGAATCCTGTCCGACTATGAATTTCTGTAGAGATTCTTCCATTCCGGACAGCTTCTGGATGTCAGTTCCCGTCATTTTATTGACCGGAATGCCAGTAATGTTGGAAACAAGCTTGGCTATGTCATCTTCGGTGACTGAAAAGCGATTTGCTTTCAGAGATTGCTCCCATTCTCTCTTTGCTTCTGTAATTTCATCGGCCGCTGCAAGAGCTTCATCCCTGAGTTTTGCTGCGGCTTCGTAATCTTGAGAATTTACAGCATCGTTCTTCTTTTTGATGACCCCGACCAATTTTTCTTCGAGAGTTTTGATGTTAGAAGGAACTACCACACCGTTTATATGAACTGTAGCTCCAGCTTCGTCCATAAGGTCGATCGCTTTGTCCGGAAGCCATCTGTCCTGAATGTACAGATCGCTGTACTTGACGCAAGCGTCCAAAGCGTCCTCAGTGTACCTTACAGAGTGATGATCTTCGTACTTTTCCTTGATGTTCTCGAGGATTTCACAAGTTTCGTCAGCGGTTGGCGGATTTATGATGATTTGTTGGAACCTGCGGTTGAGAGCTCCGTCCTTTTCGATTGAATTACGGAATTCGTCGATAGTTGTAGCTCCAATGCACTGAATTTCTCCCCTTGCGAGAGCTGGCTTAAGAATGTTAGCAGCATCGAGCGATCCGCTTGCGGATCCGGCTCCTACTAAAGCATGAACCTCATCGATGAACAGAATCATGTTTCCGTTGTGCTGGACTTCCTGAATTATCTGTTCCATTCGCTGTTCGAACTCTCCACGATACTTGGTTCCGGCAACGAGGTTAGCGAGTTCAAGGGCAATGATTCTTTTTCCGAGAAGTACTCTCGGACAAGTCCGGTTCACTATCATGGTCGCTAAACCTTCGACAATCGCCGTTTTTCCAACGCCAGGTTCTCCAATCAGCAACGGATTGTTCTTTTTCCTTCTCGAAAGTATCTGGCTGCATCTCTTGATTTCTGAGATACGGCCTACCACTGGATCGAGCTTTCCGTCCATTGCTAATTGAGTCAGATCCTTACCGAAGACATCTACTAGAGGAGTTTTAGTGCTTTGAGCTGTCTTTACCATTTACTTTCTTTTTGCAATTTTCGAAATGCCATCTGTACATTCCGTTAGTTTTTCCGGAAGTGCCACAGTGTGGGCACGTTAATTCGCGAAATGCTGTTTTGTGTGTTTCAAAATATGCAGTTAATGTACTGCTAATTTTTTGTAATCGTTCACTTTTTTTAATCGGATCAATATTTTGCCAATCTCTTTTTACCGATTCTCTACGTTTATTTCTTTCCTCTTCTGCATTTTCAATTCCGTGAATTTGTTCATACGTTTTACCGGATAAAGCTGCTGATATGCGGTTCTTTGTTTCTATTGAGTGATGCATTTTGAATCCTTCTCCACCGTCAGTAAAATTAGAAAGAATTCCGTCATTTGTAAGTTTGCCATATCTTAGAATGTATTCTTTTTCTAATCGACAGGCTTCCTCCCAAGAAATATTGTCATGTAATATTTCGACTTTATATTCTGTCTTCTTAACGATGTTATTCCATAGCGGATTGCGATTGTGTTTCTTATATGCACGTCGGTAATCTGGCCCCAATCCTATTCCGATATAAAAAATAGAATTCGTATCTAATCGTATGTGCTGGTAGACATAAGCCATAACTACTGATAATTTAGGTTATTTATCCACCAACCTTTCACGACTAATCCCACCAGCCTTTCAGGCCGCTTCCGTCGAACCATTTATACCAAAGATCTTTCTTCTTTTTCTCTTCTTCTGTCATATCCTTGATGTATTCCTGGTAATCGTCGTAATCCTGACCTTCGAGGATCCTGAACAGTTCTTTCCATGTATCTTTTTCGATCTTGTGAGAAAGGTCTAAAAGGGCCTTATTTTTGGCTCTTTCTTCATCCGTTTCATCGTCAAGTAAGGCAACCATCCCGTTTTCGTCAGGCTTGCCAAAATTCCAACGCGTAACGAGCTCGTAACCTAATTCCTTCTCTGCGAGCTGAATAAAATCATCTTCGATGTGATGTTCGAGAATTTCTATTGCCCTACGCATTTTCTGAACCTTTTTGTTCCTAGGTTCTTCGATTTCGTGGCCGTGAAATTCCAGGTAATTTGCAGTACGCTCAAGGTTCTTTTTGAGCATGGTAAGTGCATCGCGAAAGTCGAACTCGTAGTTATTCCAGAGTTCCTTTCTGAACTGCCAAACGTTGGTGCAAAAACGTGGAATATCGTACCGAAAAAGGTCGATAATCTTCCAGTACCACCTTTCGTGGATTCGAAGCTTCCTTAAGCTCTTGGCAAATGTGTCCGCAAATACGATATTCATAAGGTACTCATCTTTTTGTTATTTACCTTTTCCGTCGATGGCATGCTGATCTTCGACGATCCAGCGTAAGAAGGCACGAATGTTCATTTTGGTTTCGTGTTTCAGTTTCCTTCTGAACCTGTGAGCTTCGTGATCGAGGATGTCATTCATCAATGCATAAGCTGCCTGGTAGAACCACTGTGAATGAAATCCCTGGTGGTTGTCAATGTAGACCATGTAATCTTTCGAATCGCTTTTTATCATGATTATCAGGTCTTTCAGAACGATGAGAGTTTCGTTATCGATCCTGTCGTATCGGATTGCTTCAGGATGTTTTCTGGCTTCACCAACTACGAGATCGAAAATTTCTTTCTGCTCAAAGTTAAGGGTCTTTAGTGCGGATTTCTTCAACACGGACCTGCGCTTGATTCGCGTTTTAGCGTTCATGCGCTTAATTTTATACTGCAATTTTTTTAACATTTATGCATGTATTGCTTTGTACTATTATACCAAATAATCAAGCTTTCGGAAAAAAGTTGCGCAAGTCATTTTCCGTAACAACAGTCTTCCGTGGCAATTCGAATTCAACGAAAGAATCGCTGACTCTCATGCTTTCGACGTGCTTCCATAAGCTGGGAATATCGAAACAGACAGGATTGTGATCTTTGTCCCATGCTTGAACCTCAGTAGAATCCGAGTTCCTTTCGTAGAGGTACCAGTCAATCCATTCTGCCGCATCTCTTCCGTAATACGCATTAAACAGGAGGCTTATTGCCCCAACCCAACCGTCCTCGTAATGCATGAGGGCTATTCCTAACTCCGACACTTCAAAGCTTTTCTTGCTTTGTTTTTCCAGAGTAGTTATTATCAGTTCAAATACTTCAAGTTTCATCCAATTCGATTTTAGGGGTAACGGTTATTTTTTCGAAAAAATCTTCCAGAGCAGTTTCTATTCCAGCCGCTATGAGAAGCTGTAAGTCAGCAGGTCCATTTACTTGCTTGTTGCGTTGTGCCACTGCCAGTGCTTGGACGATGCTTTCTGCGTATTCGTTAGCCAATGCAGGTAGGTTTATGTCAGCTGGTTTTTCCATTCAGTATTTCAATTATTTTTTCAACGTTGTCTCGCAGTCGTTCAGTAGTGTCCGACCAATCTCCTATGAGCCACACGTGATTGTCTTTGGTGATGTGAGGGTATTCCTCGGTCATGTCCTCGAACTTCGGAGCAACGTTCATATCGTCTATCGCTACCCAAGTTTTAATTTCATCCACGTGATCGTTCACCCAATCAGCAATCTGTTTTGCACGATCGTGTGGACCGGTAGAACTCATCTTAGCTTTTCTATCGTGAGTCACGTCGATAATGACATTAGGTATTCCATAGAACTCAAAGAACTGACCGAGCTCATTGATCGTGTAGTGCTTCTTCCAATCCGAACTTATGACGACCTTTGCATCAGTCCTCCTTATGATTTCGGCCAAAGCATCGCAATCTTCCCTTTCCCATTCGTATGGCAATTTAAGAGTCTCACTCACCTTTACTCTGTGCGAATAAAGGCCGTATGATAAAGGTCCGTCTATGTCAACGAATATTACTTTCATTAGTCGATCAAATTGTGCAATTTTATGACGAACTTCGCATAGAGGTTCTGTCGTACAGTTTTTGCGATCGGATTCTTTTCTCTTTCCAACCTCGCCAGAAATAATTCTGTCAATCTATCAGCTGCTAGCAATTGCTGTGGATCGTTGCACGACATGATCACTTTCTTTACCCAGCGATACACGTCCTTATTTTCTTTTCCTTCTGCTGCCATACTATTTTACTTCAATGTTAGTTCTTCCGTCGTTCCAATACTCCGGTCCACCGTAGTAGACAAAAATTTCTTCACCAGCCTTTATGTCACGACTCGCAAAGAATTTGAAGGTCTTACGAATCTCATCCGATACCCAGTAAGCTGAGGCTGAGTTGCTGTGATTGTACATTGAACCTGCTCCTAATACTACCACTTGTTGAGTTGTTGGAGTCATCGAGCCGTTAGGATAATTGAATCGATAGTCCTGTAAAAGAGGAGAGGATTCGAAAGGCTTTAGACCCAAATCGAGGAATGGACATTCCTCGATAAGTTCTCCGGTTGATATGTCGTCGATCGCGAATACGCCCAATCCGTGGATTGGGCTCGAAGCAACCTTTATTTTACGGCTTACGAACAGTTCCATTAGCTTATGAATTCCGCTATTTTTCGATCGAGATCTCCGGCTACAACGTGCGAACCGTACTTGGTGCAAAAGTGCGAGATGAGAGCTCCACCGTTAAATTCCAGGTACTGAACGATCGTCAGGTTCTGGTACTCTTTCATCCACCTGTAAGCATGCATGCGTATGCATTCCTTATAGATTAGATCCTCGGTGAAGGCTACTGGTTCTGGTTTTATTGACATTTCGTTAGAGACGTATTTTTCCTGCGTGATGGCATGGATTCGTTCCTTTTGCTTGGAAGTCAGCGAATGACGCGCATGCCACAGTTCGATGAGATCCTTTGCGAGTTCCTCGTCGTAATACGTACTTCCTTTGTCTTCGTTGATAGTAATAAGGATTCAGTATCCTTCACAGTAGTATGGCTCATATCGATTTAAGAATTTTTCCTTAACGATATTATACTACTGGCTGGCTGTTTGGGTTTAGCTTTGACCTGCGATTTTTTAGGTCTTGAGGGCTTCTTTTTCGGATTCTTTCCGAATATGTAAGGATCGCCGGCTTGAGTTATTGCGGCTTGCTGAAGGAATTGAGTGAAGTTCTCGACGATCCTGCCCATTTTTATTTCAATTGTTGACCGAAAATCATCGCTAGAATGATTCCGGCTAATGCTGTGAAAATGATCCAGAGGACTCTGGTAACCGTTGTCTTAAAGGAAAGTATCTCTTTATGCTCATCGAGCATCTTTTGGTATTCCTTTTCTTCAGCTTCCTTTTTTGTTTTGAAAGCCTGAAGGTCATGGTGTTCGGTTATGAGTTTCTGAAAGTCCTTTTCCTCAGCTACCGATTTCTTTCTGAACTCGGTATTCTTGTTGACCCTCACGACGATCCCGTCCTCTGGGTCCAATAACTGTCGCTTTATTGCACGCAGGTCCTCTTTTATGTCCTCCTGCGTGGAGTCGATATTGGTGATCTTTTCTTGGATCGCCTTTAATTCCCCATTAGGAAATTGTTTTTTGATTATCTCTAAAGCTTCAAGGATCTCATTCATCATGAGATTAACATCGCCGTCTGTGCGAGGATCTGCCATTTTTAACCGAATTTTTTTAGTAAAGTTGAGTGTGATTAGTCTACTGCTGGAGTTTCCTCAGGTTTCTCTCCGCCTTCTGGTTCTGCTGGTTTTTCAGCGCTTGCATCAGTGTCATCGAGAACAGTAACATCGTCTCCGCTTTCTGGTTCGATGGTAGCTACTGGAATTTCTGGCTCAGGAGTAGGTTCGCTATCGACCATTGCTGGCGTTACCATTCCACCCGATTGAGCTGCACAGAATTCTTCGAAGTTTAAGATTTTGGTTGAACCCTCAAGATTAGCACCGTCCATGTTAGGCATGTTCATGTTATTGCCGTCCATATTCGTTAGGATAATTTTGATTTATTTATCCTGAGGGGTGGAACAATTTGAGCCTCGCTCTCCCAAATTGTATTAGGCAGTCAGTTTAGTCGAACAGATTGGACAGGCTTTCCAGTGACTTTTCACTTTAGCCCCACAGTTCGGGCATTTTCTACGAATCTCTCCGATTTCGATAGGTTTCGCACTTTCTGGTAGAATCCGATAGGAATACGTGTTGCAAGCCCACGAATTGAAAAATCCGTAAGTGTCGACCAGTTTTTGATCGGACTTACCGCCCTGTTCAACGCGGCCAGTTTCCAAAGAAGATTTGGAAAGCTTGCTTCGTGTTTTCGATACCGTCGCTTGTTCCATATTAGCTGCAAAGTTGTCGTTGAAGTTCAACGAATCCTGAGAAGCATTGCACGAAAAACTGGCATTGTTCATGTAACAGTTCACGTCTGGTTGCGTTGTGAAGCTGGAATTAGCGTTGTTTGTCAGAGTGGTTCCAATGGACGATCCGACTCCGCCGGTATTCGTATGACTGAAGAAATAGTCATTACGGTAGAACGGTTGCGGTGGACTGATCGTTATGGTTCCTGCTCCGTAAATCCAGGTGTTTGTATAAATTCCGGGGAATACGACCTGCTCGTCGTAAAAGTCCACCTTCACGAGTCCATTCAGCTGTGCTGCTTCGATCGCTTCGACGGAATTTTCGATTTCGTAGGTGTTGAACAGGAACTTGCGATTGATGTCAAGGAACCTCTCGAGATAAACTCTCTGACCGGGTTTCACGACGATTCCGCCACTGGAGACGTTAACTCCATTGATCATGATTTTTGCAAGAACTCTTGTTGTCTTGGGGTTCCACAATTCGATCTCGAACGTTGAGCCGTTCTTGAGATAAACGTTTGAATCGTAGAGTTTGAGGCGATTTCTGTTCACAGTGATGTGAGCAGTTGGCCAATTATTGGCGTTTGAGCGACCCACATTGAGGGTGCTCGATTGATTTTGGTACATAGCTTTGTTGCATTATTTTTGCTCATCTCATCGTGACCGTGGTCGATCACTCGAGGGCCCGCAGGCTCGAGACGAACAGAAGAGCGAGGCTTTATGTTCCAGTAATATTTATACGAAGATTGGAAATTTAGTTTTGCGGATATTCTCGCTTCACTAGCTTGACGCAATCGCTGACCTTAAAGCATAGAACTGCTAACTGGTCGTAATGCACTAACGTGAACTGGATGATTATGTCGATTTCTGATTCTGTGCATGTGATGAGAACCGGGATCATTCGATCCACGAATAGCTTATCATCGTCGCTTACCCACTGACCTTTTGATGTCTTGAAAATAGTCAGTCCACCAGCAATTGATCTGACATGATCGTCCCATTCATGGTGGTGAGTGATGTGATACTTTCGTCCGTTATTATCGTGAAACGGAACGAAGATCTGCCATAAGTATTTTTCGGTAGGTTCCATAGCTAAAAGAAAAATTCCCCGTCCCTTTTCCCAGTGGACTTGGCACTTACTGCATTATTACGTTTGTTGGCAGCGCGTAATCGCACTCTAGCCCAATCTCTACATGTCAGTCCTGCTTACCGCCTAGCTGAGGCGTCGGCGTCCATCGGTGTTGACCTTCGAGCGAGGAGGTATTGAAAAAAGTTTCGTATCATGGCAGCAAAATAAGACCGACCATCGTACTTGCACTGATCCCATAATGAGAGATCGTCATAGAAACAGAATGGTCCATTGATTCCTCTCAGCATTTGACTGAGTTCGTGTCGATCTGTGGGCTTGTGTCCTTTGAATACTACCATGACGTTTTTGTTTATACTGTACCACTTTTCAAAGTGTCCCGTACTTTCATGATGACTTTTCCAAGTAGATTGAGACCCGGCCATTTGCTAGGTTCCGTTCTAAGAGCGTGATCGGCGTCCATGCCGATGCCCCAGATGCTGTCTACGGGACTTGCTTCGACTATGATAGATTCTCCAGTATCCATCAGAATCTCTTTCAACTCGGGATTCTGAGTGAATTTTAGCATGTTGCCCTCGTAAACGATTTGTTCTTTGTTCTCGTCCCATAATTGGGAATTGAAGCCCTGAATCTCTCTTCCGAGCATCTTTTGAACTTTCGGATTGTTCGTCTGCATTATTCGAGCTGCGGTGTTCGGATCTCCCATCAGCATGGCTTTCCGGTACATCATGTACTGTTCGGCAGTGCAGAATTTTTTTCCATCTTCCGTGAATTCGCTCTTGTACCATTGGGAGAACGGCCCGTTCCAAAAAAAGTGATATGTTGCCATGTTAAATGTGGTCTAAATGAAATTTTACTGCGTCGAGCATCGCATCGAGCGAATCGTGAACGTACTCGAAGTTATTATACTAAAAGAGAATAGAAAGTTAACGGATATTTTCCATATCCTCGAACTTGGACAGAATGACATCGACCTCGTCCTTTAATCCGGGTGAAACGTCCACCATTTTGCTTCCAAGATTCACGGCTCCGTGCCAAATGACGTCGAACTCTTTCGTTTGAGCGACGCTTGGATCCTGCTTTTGGAGGTTGATGATGTCAACGAGCATTGTCTGTAACAATTCCTCAGCCGCACGAAGATTGATTGCTTTGGGGTCTTCTTCCAGGAATCCGAGGTATTCTGTCATTGCTTCAGCCATTTCCTGTAATTCTGGATGCGAATCGACCGTAGGTTTGGAACTTGCTGGCGCACCAGTTTTCTTTAACGAAAATCTTGGGACCTTTACTATCGTGCCAGCTGATCCGGCTAACTGAATCTTTGCGAAATCACCGTTCAGCTCAATAACCTGACCCTTTCCACGATAGGATTCGACGTAATCTCCCTCTTCTATTTCTGGTGAATCTGCGTTCTTGGCAAACTCTGCTTCGGGATTTTCCATGAACTGATTTACGTCGAATTCTTCGAAAATCATCGTGTGTTTTCGCATGAGGACGGAATGTTTTGGTTATTTATACCTCAGATTTCAATGTGCATGATGATTTCTGTGTAGTATTCGAGAAAGTGGTCATTGTACAAATCCCAGGTGACCGGTATTCCATCAACTGAATATGCTTCAACCCTCTTGAATATTTTGAAATACGAATCTCTAACGGTTTTGAAATTTTCCTTAAACTCAGGCGAGTTAAGATGCCATTCGCCGACACAATACTTAACGTGCTTTAATATCCAATTGATATTTTCATCGCTGAAAATATGATATTCGCCGCCTTCACAGTCCACCTTTAAGAAGTCTATGTGATCTATTTGATACTCTTGTATTATTTCGCTAAATGTGGAACACTCGCATTCTTCTATCCCATCTTCGCAAAACTCAATAAGTTCAGTTTTATTTTTTGAGAGAGCTCTAGGAATTATTTGAGCTGTACCATTAGCATTTTTTACCAGAGCAGGAAAGAATCGAGTTAACGGTTCTATCGCATAAATTGCTTTGGCCTTTATTGGAATTTCACGATTATGTAATGAATATACGAATGGGCCGATTGACGCCCCTACGTCCATTACTACATCACCATCTTTTACGGTAAAAACATTCTCGTAAAGATTTCTTGATAATTCTCGTTCTAAAAGGACCCTTAGTTTTTCTACTTGATACCAGCTAAATGAACGATTTGGCATATTATCGAATTATTTGTATTCTACTTTCACTCGTGACCTGAATTCTATTGGAAATTGATCGCCTGCTGCTTGAAATAAATCGGCGAAACATCCGTCGACCAAATATGTTACTGCCCAATCGTCCGGAGTGCGAACAGAACGTCCTGTTCCCTGCAAAACGGAAACGGAGGTTTTCCAATTATACCAGGATTGCGAAAATGCTAGCTTTGCGGCCACGTATTTATCACCAAGGTAAGGATACGGTACTTTCATGAACACCTGGAAGCGAGAGAGATCATCGATTAGGTTCAAACCTTCCAACAAGGATGGCCCCATTAGTACCAGACCCTGCTTCTTCTTCATTTTCTTCAGCATTGTGTCCTTTTCTTCCGATCCCTTGTAAAGCAGGATCCTCTTGCTCACATTTTTGGGCAATGCCTTCCATAATTTTTGTCCAAGCTCATAAGAACCAGTGTGAATTATGCCGGAATCATCTGGGTGTGCGTTTAGGATGTCGACGAGGGTGGAAACTCCCCATTCGAAGTTATCTTCGAGGAACCGGGCAGACATTTTCTTTCCTGGATAGTAAATGATTGGCGAATTTTCCCAGTTGAAGTGCGAGTCCATCTTGAAGTACTTGGCATTCTTTATTCCATGATTCCTCATGAAGTCCGCCGGATTTCCCATTGTAGCAGTCATCAGCAATTTGAAACCGAATTGATTGAAGAAGTGCTTTCCTAGCAGGTAGTACTCGTCAATGCAATTGAAGACTATGCTCGTATCATTAGGGTTCTTCACCATTTTTTCGATGCCTACTTTGTCAATGATCTTGCAATAATCCTCAAGCTTGCAGTGAACGTCCTTACACCAGTCTGTCAAGTTGAACACCACTAGCCAATCCTTGGGAACGTCTCTACCTTCGAATTCCCTTCCTGCAACTTCACGAATGTCAGCTGTCGATCCTACGATTCTCTCGTAGATCTTGGTGATTTCCTTTAGTTTTTCGAGAAGAACTTGATTGTCCTCTTCTGCATAAACGTCATCGACCAAAGAGGTCAACCTTTCGACATCGATTCTAGGAAGTCTTAGGCCAATATCGAACATGTCGCTGATCAATTTCTCGACTTTTTTGTAAACGTCTCGCGAAACGATTGGGCTGAAATGACTTTGAACGATTTCGAGTATTTTATGAGCTTCATCGCACACGACAAAGTCTCTCTTGGAAAATGGTGGTTGCTTTCCACTTTCTGCTTGCTTCTTGTCGACGTAATTTCTTTGAATGAGCGCGTACGGGTAGGTAAGTAAAGCTAATGGCGATCTGATGGCTTTTCTTCTTGCCATTAGGTACCAACAGTGCTTGAAACAGGTTAAAGATTCGGCAGCATCGTACGATATTCCCTTGCTCTTGCAGTCTCCTACTGAGAACTTCTCGCCGTTCACGGCACAGTTGTAATTGTCAACGCCCTTTATGTTTCCCCAGTTCCATAACTGCATTTTCTTGAAATCGTTCACGTACTGCTGGTGAAGGACGAGGTCTGACGCTAGAATGTAACCTCTCTTACTCTTATGAATGAGAAAGTCCGCCATGACCATAGCAATGATGGACTTGCCTGACCCAGTTGGAGCATCGAGAAGATAAATTCCTTCGGGATCATCCTCGTAAGCTTCGAGAATGTCAATGATGACCTCCTTTTGCTGAGGTCTGAACACTAATCCTGGATGTTTTATCGCTACGAACTGTTCGAATTCTTTCTTTATTTCGCTCATTTACTTCCTCGTTCTTTTATTGGTTCTTATACCCGAAAAGGTTACAAGGGTTCCAACGAATTGGTAGGAAATTCGTAGAATGGAGTTTCGTTTTCGACGATCGTGCATGCGGTTCCGGAAGGACTTATCACACCGTAACTGTAACCGTTGTACTCGTAAACGATTTGACCTGCAAAGAAATCACGTGGAAGTCACGGACATTCTTCTTTGGTCACATCCCGAATAAGCAGGCGGGCGGATTCAAAGGTGAATGATGTATCCGATTCGTTGCAGAATTCTTCCATCTGAGAGTACGATCCATGTGCCGGTGGATTTCCGGTTGGCGATGGCCAAGAGTAAGTGGGCTTCATCGTCGGGTTGTTTGGGTCGTTCATGATCTTATTTATTTGGGTGGTGCCCGGAACAGGACTTGAACCTGCACTCTTTGCGAAACATGCTCCTAAGGCATGCGTGTGTTTGCCAATTTCACCATCCGGGCAAAAAACAAGCGGAGATTGCTCCCCGCTTGTCAAGAGTTCCGGATAAGGATTAAACGAGCTCGGCCTTTTCGGTCATTTCGAACGTGAAGCCCAGCGGAGTGCCGTCAAGCACCAGGCTGAGAGTGTTCTCGTCGAACGACTTGAATTCGGTGAACCATTTCTTGGAAAGAATCAGCGAGAACTTGATCTTCGCGATTTCCTTGAGAACGTTGCGACGTGCTTTGTTCAGGTCATCGGATTTTTTGGTGATGTAGTTCTGGAGAACCTTGGTCTGCTCTTCAATAGGCAGGGTCGTGAAGATCGGGGACTGAAGCTGCTGATTGTACTCGTCGATTGCAACTGCGAGCAGTTCTTCGGAAGTTTTCAGCGGGGTTCCCTTTGCGATCTTGGCGATGACGTCCTCAACCTTAGGTAAGGATGAGAGGCCTTTCACCTTGGTGAAGAGGTTGACCGACATGTAGAAGTCGGTTGATTCGGCCGCAGTGGTCTTCGGTGAGAAGCCATTGTAGTCGGTGATTCCGTTCTGCTTCAGCCATTCGGCAGCTTCGTCGCCGTAAGTTTCAGCATACGATTTGCTTTCTTTTGGGAAGAGAGCCTTGCGATAGTAATCGTAGACTTTTTTCTTTCCACGCAGCTTGAGGAGTTCCCATTCCTGACGAGCAAGATCGTTGGCCGAGATTCCTTTGATCATTGACCGGTTGATGAGAGGCAGGCTGCCAAGGTCGAGGATGATGTAATCTTCTTCGATTTCAGCTTTGATGCCCTTGCTCAGGAGCAGGTTGTACAGGCTTTCGGTGTAATTGACCGGAAGTTCGGTGATGTTGAGGATACCGTCCTTGATGAGGGTGAATGCCCTGAACTTGAAGGAAGGAACATCGGCGATGTTGTACTGGTTCGCAGGAAGCTCGACCTTACCGTCGATGCGGCAAAGCACCGAAAGGTTGGCACGATGTTCGTTCCACACGAGGCTGGTCAGTGCATAACCACGTTTCGGATCTGAATCGATGAATTTGGCATCGATCTGTTCGGGTTCACCGCTCTCGTTCACAGCGATTTCGCGCTTGCGACCGATACGGTTGTAATTGAATCGATCGTGGCTCGGATAGAACTTGTTGTCCATCTCGCCAAGATCGTTGATGAGGTCCATGACGCAGTAGGCGTGGTCGTCCACCGGCTGGATTGGAGAAGTTCCTTCAGGGAAGCGCTTTGCAACGTTTGCAACGCATTCGTTCATTGCAGCCTTGAAGGCATTCAGTTTCTGCTTTCCGAAAGCGTTTGCGAGCATGCGATAGTGGTACGGGTCTTCCAGAATGTAGAACAACTTTTCGGCGTCCTCATTCATGAGTTTGTCAGAAAGCACGTAGATTGCAGCGTAAACTGAAGCGATGTCGAATCCACCGGCATCAGTGCCGAGAGGTTCCGTTGAGAAGTAATAGACGGTATCAACGTCCTCGCTGACAAGGATTTTTCCGTCCTCGATCGTGTAGAGGATGACTCCTCCCATTGGGGTAACGGAATAAGCAAAGTCGTAGAGATCATTGTGAACGTCAACGGTGATTTTCTTTCCGCTGAACTGGCCGGTGGAAATTTTCTTGTCGAACATCGGCTCGTAATCGTCGAAATTACTGCAGCTGATTTTTTCACCGCCGATGAGCCCGGCCATTTCGGTGAGGCGTTTTGAGTCGGCGTAGTATCCGTACTCGACGAAGGTCGCGGCAGCGAAATCGCTTTCCATTCCCTTGAGAGTCTTTACTACTTTCGGCCACGGACAATCATTGTTGTAACCGTCGGTAAGGAAGATCAGCGAATTCACGCTGTTCGGCCTGTTTTTCTGAATGCGGCTGACGGCTTCTTTTGCCAACTGCAAAGGTTTCAGGAACGCGGTAAGGCCTACCGGTTTCAACCATTGGTCGATTGCCTTATGAAGGGAATCGAGGGTCTTGAGAGACTTCACTTCGATTTCCTCGACGAGGATACCGGCCTGGCTGCTTCCAGAGAACCAAATAATTGTAATCGTGTCTCCCGGATTCATGAGGTGAGAGAGCTTGTTCTTAAGCTGAGTACGAATGAACTGTAATTGGCCATACATGGAGCCAGAGACGTCAACGATCAATACGTGATTGGTCGGTTTGACCACATTTACAGCAACTCGCCTGTCGCTAACTTGCTGAGAAATCAGGTGAAATCCTTGATCGATTTTTGTGTACTGCATAAGAATTGGATTTTTAGTTATTATACTACTTAGAATGATTAAGGTTCATCGGAAGGTGAATATTTATGGTTAGTAATTGTTTCTGAAATGCGCTTAGTTTTTGTTATATTGTTGCATTATTTTAATGGAATACTCGTTTACTACCGGTTTTCCGGTGTTATAGTATCCAAGAGCAACGTCCCAGCGTCCGGATATTTTGTAAAGGTACTGCATTATTTTCATTGACGTTTCGACATTGAACTCCAGGTCATTCAGAAGTTCCTTCGGCGTGACTTTCCTCTTCCAGATGAATGTCGCTGTTGACGCCTGGATCTGCATCGCTCCGTATGCGAAAGCACTAGAGGTCAACTTAGGATCGTAGGCCCAGTGAAATGGCCCGCGATACCCGCTCTCGCTCTTTGCTATTCCGTACGCAATTTGAAATGGAACTCCGTATTTTTCCGAGTACTTTATAAGGTAATCGTACAGCCTAACGCATGGAGGTCCCTGTTCAACTTTGATTTCGGAACGGTCGATGAAGTCTCCATTATCCTTGAAGTGTTCGTAAGACCAAACTGCTCCCAAAAACGCGACAAGGATGATCAGAATTGTCATCCTTACTCGCATGATTACTTGGTTTTAGTTGCTGCTGGTGCCGAAGCCGGATTGTTAACCTGATTGTACTTGGTCTGAGCGTACATGTTGAAGATGGCCAGACCTACCGAGTCCTGGTAGACGGTATAGTCTCCAGTTACCCGATTGAGAAGAAGGAGCTCGTTCCTTTCGCTGATAGCGATAGAAGTCGTGTGAATCGTTCTGATCTCCTTCATTGGAGAATGATGAGCGGTCTTGTCGATGAATACGAAGTAGTAATAGCCGATGAAGAACCCTGCAACTAGGGCTACTGCAATGAGAAGGACGTTTCCGAGATGTTTGAAGAAGGTCACTGTCTTTTTCCACCAGTCCTTAACCACAACAACTTCGCGGTCGATCAATTCTTTAGCACTTTCCATTTCTGATTTGTTTAAGCCTTTCCTCCGGTAACATTTGGATTGCAGCTTCGACGATTGTCCTGAAGTCTTCAGGTTTCACAACCAGTAACTTAATTTCGAAGTCAGTAGTATCGAAATTCTGGCCGGGACTTTTGGTCAAAGCGGAACGATTCTGATTCAGAATCTGGGAAGATAACTCGTCGGTCATGTGACGAATTATTACGTTTTCTGCTACCTGCGGGTCGTCGTGCAAGCGCCTGAAAAGTAAATTATCCACGGTTAGCTTGCAGCGATGCAGCGAATTTCCCAGTTTGAATTGGCGAAACAACTTCATCATTTCGCTAACGTAAGAATCGTGTCCAAATTCCATTGGTCGAGCGGTTTAAAAGGATATTGTACTCAAAAAATCGAAAAAGGTCAGTAGATGAATGGAGAATCAGCCGACCAAGTTAATGGGTCCAATCCACTGTCCTGTATTGGATGAACAAGCTCTGACGAATCCACGAATTTATCGGAATCAGTAGTGGCAAGCATAAGTTCTTTACTTTATTGCTATTTATCGTTACTTTGCCGTCAGTTCGTGTCTAAAGATCAGTCTCTTGGACATGGACTCTTCTATCTCTATCAAGTACCTCTTGCCTTTCGTTAGGGACATGTCCCAAGCATAGAAGAACTGGGTCATGAATATTTCCCATGAGAACTCGAAGATCAATCTATGGGTTTCGTCGAATATTTTCACGAAGACCGTAGATTCGAATTTTTTATCGCGAATGAACGAGTTCTTGGTGAGAATCATGTCCTTTCCATTGTACTCTACCAATAGGTCTTCCTGATCGAGAACCGTTTTCGAGTAGCACTCGTTTATCTGTTCCCAATCGTGCGGAGTTTTGTACCCGTGAAAAACGTAGACGTCTCTATCCGTCTTTGGAACTCTAGCTAATGCGGAAATTGCCGTGTAATTGTAGCTGTAATTAGCTATGCGATTGATGTCTATCGAGTACCCTTCTTCTATGTCTACTACTGGTAGAGATTTTCGAAAATCGTACTTTGATAGAATAACGTTCATCGTGTCCTCATCTTGAAAGGCGAAGATGCATCTTCTTTTTGAATCCTTGTGCTTATGATAAATGTCCATTTGTTCTTGGAACACCCAAGCTGAGCTCGCATCGTACAACATGACGTTGCACTTTCGTCTAGGAAATATGTGGATGTCAATTCCCAATTCCTCTCCAAGCGAGTGAAGCGAACTTACGTGCTCTCCGTTATCGTGAAAGTAAATCACATCATGGACGTGAGAATTGACCAGAGGATAATTCTCCAAGTCCTTGAAGTACTTGGCAATTCCATCGACATTAACAGTCACGTAAATGTCAGTGTCCAGAAACACGAATTTTTTATCCGGATAGGCTTTGATTGAATCCAAGTTTATGAGACTCTTAGAAACGATGGTTATGAAGCTACGTTTTCGAGAGTCCATCCAATCTCCCTCTGTTCCTATGTCTATTCGACGAACTATGAATTGATCCGAAAGAGTGTGCTCGTACTTCGAATTGTAATTCACCGTATAGAGCAGGCACTTTCGCTTTGAGAATTTAGACAACGATTGAATGAGGGTTCCGGCCAACGGTTCGTAGGATTCCGTGAAGTAGGTCACCCATAAGAAATCGTCCTCGTACTCGAATTTTCTGCCTGCCACTATCGTATTACCCTTTCTCTCGAACTTGGTCATATTTTTTCGGTAAAAATGATATATTAATTTCTCTTTTCCTTCGACGTAGAGTTTTCCGCCGGACCAAACTGCATCGAACTGAATTTTCCAACTGTCCGAATTCATGTTTCCAGCTTCGAATATGATCTTGTAGGAAATGCCAGACTTGCGCAGAAGTTCGGTGAACTTACGTTCGTCGTACTCGGCATACTCCTCGATCGCCATTGTCTCGTAGAACACTGGATCCTGCGAGTAAGCTTTGGCGACTCGCGGAATGTTCCTAATGATGGTCAATGGCCCAGAAAGTCGATTGTAGATATGCCCATCCTCTCCGAAAGAAATTGCATCGAAATTATTGAAGTAAGGGCTCAACCAGGAAACGATGTCGCCGAACAGAGTGTCTATATCGTACCATCCAACGTAATCGTATCCGTTCAAGTATTCATGGAAAATATCAGCATACGAAGGTTTGATGTCGCAGAACTTGTAATTGTTCTTGATCTTGATTTCTCTGCCAGTCCTATCGTGCAATCTCTTTTCGATTGCGGCAACTGTCATTGGAATGAACTTGAAATTCGGAGAATTGAACTTCGAATCAACTTCCTGATCGGTGAAAACGTAGAAATCTATGTTCTGGTTGACGCAGGTATCGTAATGGTACTCGAAATAGTCAGGTAATTTTCCCAACCATACTTGGACAAGGGCTATCGGCTTTTTGGTCATCCGACTAACTTTTTCCTCTTATACTATGCTAACGAATAAAAGTAAGTCATCCTTCCTGTTTTTTGATTGCGTTGACGCTTGCGTTTAATTAGGCCCTTTTTTATTAAGAATCGTAAGGTCGTCGATATTGTGACCATCGCGTTCGAAAACACGTTCACGAAATTCGTCACGAGTTAAAAAGACCTGTGTTTTCATACTTACCATTGTACCAAAAAACCCCACACGTGGTGGGGAAAAGTGAGTACGTACCCGAAAGAAAAAAGTAGCGGGGGCGGGACTTGAACCCGCGATCTTTGGGTTATGAGCCCAACGAGATACCAACTTCTGCCACCCCGCGATATACTGAATCTAATAGAAATAACGTTTCATGTAGATATTTATATTACTATGAGTCGAACGGTTTTATTTTTGAAATTATTCGATTGCATTTTTCTCTCTTTGCCAGCGCATTTTTTGTTTTTGTGATAATTTTTCTTTAGTCTCTATTGATAATTTACGTCCTTTTAGACTATTTGATACAGCTAATCGATGATCGTCAGATAATTTTCTACCAGTTCATATTATTTTGATTTAGAGTTGTCTGTATCTTGTGCTTATCAGGTTCAACTGCTTGTCGCGAGTTTCTACCTTTCTATCGTTATAGTACATAATTATCAGAGCTTCTGGCTTTTTTGCCATCGATTTTGCTGTGATTGCCAAACCAATGATTCCCGTGAAGTAATTGGAAGTCAATAGGTCGAGTTTCAAGTTGCGCACTTCTACTCTGTCATTATCATAGAACATTGCAACCGTTTCGTACCCACAGACAGCATGAACGATTCCAGGAAAGTAATTGCTGGCGATCAGTTCTTCAGTTTCAGTTCTCACTTCCAATTTCGAACCTTCTAAGTACACGACTTGGCAGGTTGTGATCATTGCTATCGTTAAGAATGCTAAAGTCAACAGGAATCGTTTCATGCTGATGGGTTTTAGAAGACCAGTGAGGTCCTGAAATTACGGTGAATCGCTTCGGAATCCGAAATGAACAGGATGACGTCCTGATTGACTACAATCGGTTCCTCTTCTGGTGCTTTTTCGCTGGGCAATTTGATTGGTGCGGCAGTTTCGCAAAGCCTGGAAGCTCTTTTTTTCTTTGCGAGCTTAGGATCGACTTCAAGAAGTTGAGCCTGGTAACGATTCAGACCCTCGGCATTGATTTTAACCTTGATGAGTCTCTCGTCGAGCACGTCAAAGATCTCGCCGATGTACTCGTTATTGATGTAGAAGCTGTAGCCTTCCTCGAATCCACGGTGAGGGCTCACTTTCACTGCCGTCATTAAAGGCAGGGTAGATTTTTGTGCTCCGGTTTCCTCGTCAACCAGGAAAATATCGAATTTTCCGGAGATCTTACTCACGTTGAATATGTCGGCGAATGCATCCGGTTTCTGATTGTGAATGTTCACTTCCTGGCATATCGTTTTCACGATGTCGACGGTGATCATTTCCAGAAGCGAAACGAATCGGATGATGTCGTCCGTGTATTCCTTATGAACCAGGCAATCGTTTATGATTTCCATGATTGCGGTGGTGCTGAGGTCCTTGAACGTTTTCAAGTAACGAATACGCCCCGGTCTCTGTATCAGGTTCTTGTTGATGTACAGGGAATTGGTGGTAAGAATGAAGACCCGCTTGTGATCTGAATTCATTGCACCGTCCATGATGGACAGAAGCGTGTGATTTTCCTCGAATATCTTCTCGTACTCATCGATGAAGATGATGATGTCCTGTGGAATGCTGTTGAGGTACTCTGCTCCACCCTCGATGTACTTGCCGACGATGATTACGGGCAGGTTCAGCTCGTTGCACATTACTTTTGCGGTGACGGTCTTTCCGGTTCCGCGGGTTCCGTTCATGAGGATGCCCAAGTTGCCAGGAACTTCGGTGAAGGTCCTTTTCACTCTCTGAATGAAATTTTCCTCAAGATCGTAAACCTTGTAATCGAAGGAGAACGAATCTGCGATTCTCAACAGGTACATGTTTCCCAGAGGATCGACTTCCAGCGTGAACACTTCGTTCGGTAGAGATTTGTGACTCACGCCGAAGCTTCTAAGCCAGAATGTCTGATCGTTCTGAGCCCAAATCTTTCTTGATCTTTCTTCCACTGTTATTGAGTTTAGAGATTAGCGTTTCATGTAATCAGGGATGAAGATTTCCCGTCCCAGGTCGACGAACTGCAAAGTTTTTCCGGCAAAAGCCAGCGAGCGAACTTCGTCAGTGAACGATCCGGCGTAATCTGTGGAATGTGTTTTTATCCACCTGTGATTCATGTGCTCAGAACGGTTGATCTTGATGATTGGAGTATGATCGAGAACAGTCTCGTACACCGTGATCGGAGTTCCATTCACCGAGACTGATTCGCCGACGTACGTCAGGCTTTCCGCGGTGATGTCAATTCCGGTTTCTTCTTTCGTCTCACGAACGCACGCTTCCTTTTTCGAAGCGTCTTCTGCGTCCACCTTTCCACCTGCCAAGCACCAACCGAACGGCTGTTTTGCTCTCAGTAAGAATAGGGTCTCTCCCTTTTCGTTGATGATGCGGTTTACTACTGCTGTTTTCATTTTGATTCGAGTATTTCTATTTTGTAATCGATTTCTCTTGAAAATTGAATGACGGTCTTTTTGATATTGCCATCTTCTTTGTCATGGATCAGAATGATTCCGTTGTTGTGAAGCTCGTACCTGCTTACGGTGTTGTACAAATCGCAAAGATAGAAATCTCCAGAACTAGTACCAGTTCTCTTGTACAAGTTTACGGTTATCATGTGATTTGAATTTGAGTAATTACTATACCACAAACGGTTGGTAATCGGTTTCGGTTACTCCACGAAGTTCAGCTAACATGTTCTGAGCTCCGTTGTAATTCCATGAATGAATGATAACGATTGGTGGAGGGTCCTTCATCTTTGCTATGAACTGAGCTACCTCGTAACCCGTGTTCTTTCCGCTTTGTTGGTAGACCTTTCCTCCGAGATCATGGTCCAAGCTTGCCAGGTCGAACTTGATCTTTTTCAACAGGGCAATGGCTTCAGTTGCGGTTTCCGCGATGCTAAGTTCGTGGTTGGTGTCCCATCTCTTTTTGATGACATCGATTCGATTGTGATCGTCATCGAGGAATAATATTTTCATTTCAGTCGTTATTTTAGCAGATCAATCTTACCCTTTTGTACGTCCTTCCATCTGCATTGTTTGTTCGTTGTATGATCTATCACGATTCCGTCAACGACCCGGTACGTTCTCTTCCTTAAACCTCTTCCTCCTTCTCCGATCTGATCGTTTCGACGATTCCGTACCTTTTCTTCGTGCTCGTTAGTCGCAATCGACTTCAGCTTTTCTTCTAACAGTCGATACGCGAATTCCTCGTTCTTTCCCTGATTCCTTGTCTCCTCGCATCTTACTTGTATTCCTGTTGGTACGTGAGTCAGTCGATAATTTCGAGTCATTGCCTCCCTCAGAAGCTCTGATCTCTAACTTAAGCTGTTTCATTTTGTTTGGCTTTTTTCAATTCACATAAAAAAACCGGAGAATATTGGAAAGAGTTGTTTTTATTTGCAAAAAAGCGGATTCAAACCGCTGACTTATTGTCCCCAAAACAATTGCCCTATCAGCTGGGCGATTTTCGCGAAGTAACTCTACTCCCTTACTACCGGATTTCTTCATTCATTTTCAAACCATGAGTTTGAAGGTTCGCAGGTGATTCAACAACTGCCCGTTACTCGTCCATTCTGCGTACCCATCAGCTTTTTGATAAGCTTCGTGTAAGTTCAGGGCTTTCACGTAAAAGTGTAGAACTTCACCACTCGTAAGGGTGATGTCTACCAGCCAATACTTGAGAGGCTGTTTCGGTTTTTCAGTTTGTGCTTTCATATTGTCAGAACGATCTGACCCTACGAACTGTTGATTCTCTTCATGGTTTTTTAATAAGTTTTTGGGAGAATATTGCAAGGGCTTGTGCCTTTCGGCGTTCGGCCGGAGTTGAACCGGCGATCCATTGTGTTGCAGACAATTGCTTAAACCAACTAAGCTACGAAGTATCCCTACGCGTCGCTACCCAAAATATTTTTAAGTCTTCAAAGAACAAAGAAACCGTCGACTACTTATCGAGGACCGTTTTCAACTTCTAATGTACGGTGTCTCCCTCTAATATGTACCTCCAATTGATTCGGCAACGCATTACTGCGCCTAAGCTACCTACAGTCTCACCTTTTCGGGCCAACAGCAGTCCCTGTTGTTTATCTTACACCCACCTCGTCAGCGGTTTCAAAAGATTATTTATTTGAGGAGTAGTCAGAATTGAACTGACAATCCGATTCAGCTTTTCCGAAGCCTTACTGACTTACCTAGAATTTCAGCAGGTTCTTCGGGACCGTTTCGGCCCTTGTACTCCATGAAAAAACGAGGCCGGCCTGGAACCGGCCTCAGTTAGTGAATGATTAGATTACGATCTTACGTACCTTGTCCAGGTGGTATGTAGGATTGAACTCGGTGTTGGCGATGTCGTCGAACATCGAGAAGCCGTAACCGTAGTAGAAACGGACCTTGTCGCCGATCAGCTGAGTCGTGCCGTAGGATGCCATGTCCACGGAGTAGACGTATGGTTCGCCGACCTTCCTCAGGTAGTTGGTGTACGAAGAGTACGAGCTTCCACGGTTGCATTCGTTGTCAGAGAGGATGAATACCCTGTCGTACAGTTTTCCGGAACGTGCTGCCAGATCCCAAGCGGTGCCTAGGTTGGTTCCGCCAAGGTCAGCATTGAACGACCTTGCGATCGAGAATACATCCTGGTTGAAGTTCCATGGAGTGTAGTGAGCAGTCGATCCGAACTGGATAACGTCCGCATTGGTTGCCTTCGCGATAGTTGCTCCGATCAAGGATGCCTTGTCAGCACATGACGTAGAGTACTGGACCTTCCTGTTAGGGTCGACCATCCTGGTAGTCATGGAGCCGGACCTGTCGATAATGACGAGGTTCCTTCCTGGCAACGCTTCCGCGAGGTTAGGAACGGCTGCTGCGTAACCGATCAACAGAGCCTGTGCGATCTTCCTTCCGTCCATCTTCGAGCCGAATTCTGCGAGCAGAATTTCACCGGCCATGTCGATCTGGTAAGGCATGATCTTTGCCTGCCTGATAAGGTTTGGGTCCGACAGAACCGCGCACAGCTTGTCAATCGTCGCACGATCGGAGACCGTGTTCAGAATGCTTCTGATGTTACGCAGAGCTGCGAGAGTACCGAGCTTACCTTCGGTCAACAGAGCTCCCCAGTTTTCAGCCTTAGCTTCCTTGAGGATTTCTGCACCTTCGGCCTTGGTGATCTTGCCTGCCTTTACGGCCTTTGCAACTTCCTGACCTGCGTCGGAGTTTGCAACTTCCCAGATGTCGGCGGATACGGCCAAGCCCTTGATTACGGCATCGATTGCAGATACCCTTTCGCCCTTGAATTCGACGAGTGCCTTCGACTGCTTTGGGTCAGGGTGAACGAGGTTGATAACGTCGATCAAAGCTGACTTGTACTTAAGGATCGAGTATGCGTCGAGCCTTTCGATTGCATCAGCGAAACCCTTCTTCATTGAGTTCGTTGCCTTCGTTTTGTTCATAGCCGAGAAACAGGCGATAATTTCGGCCATGTCGTCTGGCCGGAAGATCGTTCCGCCGGACTGAGTCTTCTTGTTCCACAGTGAGTAGAACCTCTTCGCCCATTCGAGACCAGCGCAGTAAGGAGCGAGGTAGCTTGCTGCGAGGTGGTTGATAGACCTCATACCTTCACCAACGCAACGTGAGTACACGATGCACTGAGCGGTTAGGTAAGCGTCTTCCTTTGCACAGGCAGTGACGAGGCCCTTGAGTTCCCTCATGGTTTCATTTTCTGACCTGTAGAACTGGTTTTCCAGCTTCAAGGTGTTGAGCATTGTGATCAGTCTCAACCACTTGTCGATCGCATAAGCCGCGTGGCCCGAACGATTGACAGTGTTAGGCGTAGGAACTGCGTTAGCAGCTACTAACTTCGCCTTAGGTGCCGTCTTGACAAGCTTAGTACGAAGATTTGCGTTTCTGAATTTTGTCATTTTAGTATCGGTTTTTTTAGTTTGTTTACTTTACTTTTTTTACTACTCATTGGTCTCTTCGCGCGAAAATATTCCAACTTGAGGTCCCAATCGGATTCGAACCGATGTCTTTGGTTTTGCAGACCAACACCTAACCGCTTGGCTATGAGACCATTTTATTAAATTTTTCTATCCTTTTTCTTCCAGGTCCTTGCGAATGACCTTCTTATCGATCGTCCGTCGCTTCGATGCCGTGAACCTCTTCCAAAACCCACGAACGTGCCCGGCCCATTCGCCGTTGATGATGGAATTTGCCTTGTTTCCTACCCTGAGCTTGCTCATGTGATGATAATTTAATTGTACCCCCGGGGAGGGTCGAACTCCCGGTCTCAGGTTCCGCAAACCCACGCTTTTTCCTCTAAGCTACGGGGGCCGATTGCTGGTGATTAAAATTCATTTTCCTTCCACGGATCCAGCCTAAAAGCAAATACTGATCAATGTCTTTTTTTTTGATTAATTTACTCTTATTTTCATTATGAATCCAGATTTTTCCGTATTGCGAATTTTTTTTTCCTTTTTGCGATACTGAATTCGCTTCGCCAATATGCTTTCGATGATCGTTTTTTAATTTTTTTCCTTTCCACGACGGTGGTGAATACTCGCCATCTACTATTTTTTTCTTCATGGTCATAGAAAAATTAGAAGCTCTCTTCTTTTCGAATTCGGGATCTTCTTTTCTTAATTGTACAGATCGAATGGTCGCATTTACTGTTATATCATGTTTTTGCTGTATACTCCAATCTGCATAATTACGATTTAATCCGCCTTTTCCGCCTTGCATAAGATTCATGCATAGCGGATCATTCAAAAGATCTGAATTAACAAGTTGAACTTCTCTGATTTTTAATTCTTGTCTATTTTCTAAGAATTCTAATATCTCTTTTGAATGATTCGTTTTGCCGTGTTTATTGATCGACAACCAGAGCTGTTTACCGCTTCCAATGTACCCATCTTCTAAGTTCGAAGTCGAATGCATACCTATGTAATATCGACCTGTCACATTACACGTAGTCTTGTAGATGTAATGATAATTGTGTTGTTTTCTTGACATTTCGTCTTGATGTCTTTAATTTATTTATAAGACATCTGGTACAAAATAGTCACGGTACGCTCGGAGGGATTCGAACCCACGTTTTCATCCGCTATGCGTCTCCGGTTTCGAGGACCGGGCCAATACGAGCGCGTGTGTTCCAGGTGGGATTCGAACCCACATTCGTCCATTATGCGCACTCGGTTTCGGAGGCCGGGTCAATACTGGAACGATAGATGTAGTGCGCCCACAAGGACTCGAACCCCCAACCTCATGAGTAAGGGTCACGAGCTCCACCAATTGAGCTATGGAGGCGATTACTGTAATTTGAAAACGTTGTAACCTTTATATGTGGAATTCGTTATCCACATTGGAAGTAGCCCGTTTTCTTCAGCGACTATGTCAAGAACTCTCCTTTTTATTCTGGCATTTTCGATGTAGCGCTGCCAGCGTTTCCCCAAAAATGGAGCTAAATTTGAGCTCTTAACTTCGAGCAAATACGAAAAATCTGAAGTCCTTACAACAAAATCAGGTATGAATGTTGAAACTGTACCCTGACAATTTTGATACTTCGTTTTGATTTTAGTGTTTCGTTCTATCGATATTACTTCGTATTGCTTACAAAGATTCAAAAGAGCGAAGTATTCCAGTTTAGAATCGCATCGAATTGAAGTTCCGTTGAAATCGTAAGTGCAATGAATTCCGTACCCGTTTATGATGCCGTTTTCCATTGCTTTGATTCGAATTTCGGACAGTTTATTTCTGAACTGCTCGTTTTTTGACAAATATACGGATGAACATGATTTTGAACAGAATTTTCTTTTGCGTTTCGACCAATCTACTTCAAATTCACGTTGACAATTTTTGCATATCAATTTAACGTTTGGATGTTTATGAGCCTTTAGACTTTCGCTTATTTTTTTATTACGCGCGTTCCTATTATTTTTGGAGCTAAATGATCTGGCGCAGGTTCCGGAACAAAATCTTCCGCTTCCGTACATTTCATCATGTTCGATTTGACAGTTTTCACAAAGCTTCATCAGTTCGATTTTTTGGTTATTTATATTCGAACTGCAAACTTTACCCTGTTATTGTGCGTTTATTCGGAGTTGAACCGACTAACCTCGATTAAGAGTCGAGTGCATGACCGCTCTGCCATAAACGCGTTTGTATTTTTTTGTTGTAGCCCTAATTGTTCTATCGAGTAGCCCAACCAGGAATCGAACCTGAATCTATTGTTTAGAAGACAATCGTTCTTATCCGTTGAACTATTGGGCCGTTTTTTGTCTTTGTGCTACTGCTGAGACAACATCGAGTCCGAAATCTCGCAATTCTACCGCTTCGCAAAAAGAAACGTTTTTCAGTTGATCTTGATGCCTCTCCGCGTATTCCACGGATGAGGTTAGTCTCTTTCCAAGAGCTCGAAATTCCGGTAACAAAAAGGACGGAAGGTCTTTTCCTTTTTTCATACGAGCTTCTTTACTTCCTCGATCGCCTTATCGACCAATGAGATTCGCTTGTCCGCCTCGTCCTCGTCGTACCATGCGTAAGCATTGCCGTGACCTTTGTGCGGACGGTACCGGTTGAGCTCCGGAAGAAACGGAAGCGATCCGTTATCATCGGCATTTTCGATCTTCATCTTCTGTTTAATGATGTTGCACATGAAACCGACGTCAAGTCTTTTTGGCCTTATACTTGAGGAGTTGTTCGCGTAATTTTCTGTAGATCCTCAGCCGTTGCTTAGGCGTGAACCTGTTTTTCTGATTTTCATTTTTCAAACGGTTTGTCGATTATTATACCATTTAGTAGCCCTGCCGGGAGTCGAACCCGAATCTAAAGTTTAGGAAACTTCTATTCTGTCCATTGAACTACGGGGCCATTTCTTCGTCATCCTGCATCACCCCAGCGGGATGGATTGCAGCATGCTCATTGTTACCATCATCTTTGATTTTGCGGAGGTTGAGAGGCTCGAACTCTCGCGGCTTTTACACCCTACCTTCAGCGGCGGTGAGCACTGGATTCGAACCAGTGGACCGTCTTGCGACGATCGACAGTTTAGCAAACTGTTGGGTTAAGCCGGACTCCCCCAGCTCACCGAAAAAGATAAAGCAAAGAATATTGGGACAGCATATTTATCTAGCGCTCTACCGTTGAGCTATCGCGGCATATACCTTTCGACAATGAGTACCGCGAATAGGATTCGAACCTATAACCTCTCTCTTAATGGGAGAAACGATGCAACTGTTTCCATTGCTATTGCTTTATTCTGTTTGGTACAAAACGTACCGGAGGGTGTCCAATCGGATTCGAACCGATGCTAAAAGATCCACAAACTTTCGTGCTAACCGCTAACACTATAAACACCATGTAAAATAAAAACGAGAATGTAGACTGAGGGTGTTTTCAGTTCGGATCGAAGTAACCCTTTCTGTCTTGCTACGTTTTTGTACCCACAGTCGGACTCGAACCGACATGCCTTTCGACACTGGTTCCTAAGACCAGCCTGGCTACCTATTACAGCATGTGGGCATTTTTATTTCAATGGTTTCAATTTGTACTTCTTCACGAATTCGTCTCCGATTTCTTCAGTCATGTAAATGAATAAAAAGTAATCGAAACCGTCCTTATGTGCCATTGTGCATCCACCAACCTCGTAGTACGTTTCGTACTTTGTCCAATCTCCATTTTCCTGTTTGACATAATGTCCTACTGGATTCTGTTCTTTTCTTCGTTTGATGAATACCCAGTGCATTGTTGATTCTGAAAAAATCTTTAAGAGATCGTCGAACGATGTTGGATCCGACACTCTGCGATAGTTTTCATCCTTACGTTCGATAAAAACATCGAGCGCTTGATTTCTGCATTCTCGCATTATCTTTTCGTGATCTTTAGTTAGTCTGTAAAAATCGTCCATTTGCTTTTTATTTTTCTTATACTCAGTACTCATAGTCGGACTTGAACCGACACGTCCTTAAGAACACTGCGCCCTGAACGCAGCGCGTCTACCAATTCCGCCATACGAGCATTTGGTATGTATCTAAGGGGAGAATCGAACTCCCACGTTCTTTCGAACATTAGGTCCTCGGCCTAACCGGTCTACCAATTCCCGCACTTAGACATATTATTATTTTTCTTTGATTTCTATTTTTTCCAATCGCTCCAAATCAATTATATCTATAACACTTATGGTAATCGAACAAGCTTAAAAAATAATTCGGCCTCGGAGAGAGCCTCCTACTCTCTTCCATCACTGTCATTACGGACAGTTAAAACGTCTCGAAAAGCCTCGTACGCGCACCGCCTTCCGACTTGTCAGTCTTTCAGCTTGTTATACTACGCTTCATTGAACGTTAAAGGATAGCTTCTTATGCAATCCGAGACCCCAGTCGCCGGTTTTTACCGACCGACCCGCAGAGGCCGGCCAGCCGTTAGCGGCTCCTGGATTTTGTTAGGATCTGCGGTCCTAACAACTTTACTTTTTGTGCGGAGGGTGTGGGGTTCGAACCCACGAATCAGCGTTGCCGACTAACGGTGTTCGAGACCGTCCCGTTCAACCACTCCGGCAACCCTCCGTTATTTCAAAGCGGAAGAAGGAGTGCACGATACTCAAGCGGTTTCCCGCTCCCTCGGTTTTCAAGACCGTGACCGGGCCTGCCCCGGCTTCATCTTCCATATAGATTTTTAAAATCTTTTCGGACCACTTCCGAATTTTTTGTTTTGGTTGCCCCCGGGGGACTCGAACCCTCAGTCATCTGCTCCAAAGGCAGACATGTTACCTTTACACCAGAGGGCAATTATTTTATTTTTCTCCCAGCCGTCCAACCTAGTTCTTCGTATTTAGAAAAATCTTCCTTCTTTATTTTGATAGAAATAGAATCCTTTACTATCCACATTTTACCAAATTGCGAATTTTTAGTTCCGGCTTGTTTACCTTTATGCATTTTTAATTTTTCAATAGTTTCTTCTGTATGCGTATGCCCAGCAAATGAAGGAATGTGTCGATTTTTTATATTTTTCAACGTTTCTATAACCTTCGGTAAAAGAGTTTCCCTATATTTTGGGTTTTCCCATCTTTTTTTTGCATGCTGTGATCGCATTTCGCTAGTAAAATTCTTAAAACCTATACCGTTTCCGTCGCTTCCACCGCCAATAATCAGATTCATGCACATTGGATCATTGAGAAGGTCTGTATTAACTAATTGAGTTTCTCTATCTGTCAAGGCTTGTCGATTTTCTAAGAACTCCAAAATCTCCTTAACGTGATTCTCCTTGCCATGTTTATTTATGGACAGCCATAGTCTTCTACCACTTCCGATGTACCCATCTTCTAAGTTTGAAGTAGAGTGCATTCCGATGTAATATCGACCGGTAATTGTGCATGTAGTTTTGTAAATGTAATGGTACTTATGTTGTTTTCTTGCCATTTTGTAACCTCACTTTTGATTATTTATCTGAGTGAGGGTACAAAATAGTCACGTGTTGCCCCATTAGGATTCGAACCTAAAATCTTTTGATCCAGAGTCAAACGCGATAGCCGATTACGCTATAGGGCAATTTGTATTGGCGCAGATTGCAAGGTCGTTAGCCACGCTCCTTCGGAATGGTAGTTCCGATATGCCACACGGTCGATCATTCCGTATACACCTTTTCTGCATGTAAGCGAAAAACGAGAATCGAACTCGCGACCCCAACGTTGGCAACGTTGTGCTCTACCAGCTGAGCTATTTTCGCATTGGCATTAGTCGTTTCGTAATTGGGCTTCTGTTTCTCATCTAACATTTATCTTCTACGAAGCTTTACGTTTTTTCCATGATTCTTTTGTGCTTTGCCGACGTAAAACGGAGTATCTTCATCAAATAAAAAATAAACGTAAAACTTCATAGCTTTTTCTTTTTGGTTATTTACACACCAAAAAATGAAAAAATGCCTCAACCCGACTATCATTGAGCTGCTGACCCTCTAAGTCTGTTTGAGTTGCACCAATGTCGTAAGGCGTCTTTCGACTCCGACAACCAGCAAAGGTGGCACCAATTTCCTCAGTTTCCCGCGTTAGATACTTTCGACCAATGTTCTGAGCCGTTAAGGTGAATCGAACACCTGACATCCAACCTACCAAGTTGGCGCTCTACCGTCTGAGCTATAACGGCATTATGTACCCATAGTCGGAATCGAATCGACACTTGTACCCACCATGAGATTCGAACTCATACTATACAGGTTTTAAGTCTGTTGCCTCTACCAATTGGGCTACGCGGGCAAGTTATGCGGAGAGAACAGGGCTCGAACCTGCACCGCGACGATGTCGCGGAACGGCTTTCCAAGCCGCTGCAGTACCATTATGCTTACCTCTCCGAATACCAAGCGTACACAACCGTTATACGTCGCATCCGCACAGTTATCTGCAGTTCTGTGTTTCAACGCTCGGAATTGAACCGAGTCCTCCTGGGTGTACCGACTGGGGATTTTGAAACCCCGACCTAATGATTATGATTCATTTGTTCTGCCTCTGAACTAAGTCGGCATAAGGAGCAGCCTCAGCTAACACGGCGAACCGTTCTTTTGGAGTTAACCTCTGGCTGCATTTATATGATTCGTCCCTTTTTCCAACCGTTTGGAATAGGTGAAGATTTTTGTATTTTTATATTTTTGGAACCGTCTGTTATCCATTGAGTTCCAAATTGTGAATTATTAGGGCCTACTCTTAATTTCGCTTTTTTTGACATTTTTTCCTTAGTTTCTTCCGAATGTTTTCTCCCAGAAAAACCAAATGTATCAGAGTCCATAGCAGTTTTTTTCAAGCTATCAGAAACTTTCTTTTTATATGTTTTATCGGTTTTTAATTTTTCAACGTGTCTTTTATTTAGCAATTGAAAAACTTTTTTACCTCCAGCTTTATGGAATTTTTCTGCATGCTCTTTCGACCATAATCGACCGCCGCCCTCTCCTCCAGCTTTCATATTCATAGAAAATTCGTCATTTAGAAACTGTTCGTTTACTATTTCAGATTCACGCTTTGCTAAAGATTCTCTATCTGGCAAGAATTCGAGTATTTCTACTTTATGATTTTCCTTTCCATACTTTTTGAGAGAATATCTCAATCGTCTGCCACTTCCCATGTACCCATCTTCTAAGTTTGAAGTTGAATGCATCCCAATGTAGTAACGACCAGTTACTTGGCAAGTCGTTTTGTAAATGTAATGGTGTTGTTTGCGTGGCATTTTTGTACTGATGTCTTTTGATTATTTATACGACATCAGTACAAAAATGACCAGATGTAGCGGGAATAGGATTCGAACCCATGTTCTCTTTCGAGTTATGGCTTATGAGACCCCGCTGGTGGCCATCTCCAGTCGACCCCGCAATGAGGAGATGGTCAGAATCGAACTGGACTCCTCTGGTTTTTCAGACCAGCGCTTCTACCAAGTTAGCTTCATCTCCAAATACGTAACCTAAATTGCTACTAGCCATCCCGGTCCCAGGTTCGGGGCTTAAGACTAAGGTATGTGTCACTGTCACCCAAGGTTACGTGTGTGGAACCACTCGGACTCGAACCGAGATCATACTTCGCGTCTCCACTTTGTAAGAGTGGGATGTTTATCCAGTTACACTATGGTTCCTTTTAATTCCTCTATCTTACGTAAGAGGTATTCTTTTCCTATTTTTGTGTTAGGATTTTTCCAATCTATTCGTATCACCGTAAAACCTAACGATTTTACAAATTCATCTCTGATTTTGTCACTCTTAATTCTATCTTCGAATTTGTGTTGACTTCCGTCGATTTCCAAATTCAGTTTGCCACCTATTAGGAAATCTAAGAAATACGTTTTTCTACCATTAGTTAATCATATTGTATATCTTAAGTTGTTATTTTATATACTATATGATACGTTAGTTACTTTCTAACTCGTTCTTTTTTTACTTTATTTAAAATGTCCAATCCTTTAAGATTGGTAATGTAGTCTTGTACCAATTTAAAATTTACAGTAGAATCAG
>Ga0172375_10000437_pt1 | contig 68529 bp, 66 predicted proteins | sample LakKiv1m_FD_114537 | JGI IMG/M metagenome (GOLD analysis project Ga0172375, IMG submission 114537) | Freshwater microbial communities from Kabuno Bay, South-Kivu, Congo - kab_092012_11.1m | ecosystem: Environmental > Aquatic > Freshwater > Lake | place: Democratic Republic of the Congo...
AATTGCCGTTAATATCTCTGCAAACATTGTTGCAGCCTTCAAAGAAACAGGACAAGACTGGCAAAATAAAATGGATAGTGTTTTACAAGATTGGCTACGCGCAAATGAGCTTAAACAACAAGCGTCTTAAATTCCCCGCACTAAAAAGGTGAACACCATGAACACAAACAAAAAACTTTTATTTTTTCTCATCGGTCTGTTGTTGACCTTTTTAGTTCCGAATTTTACACAAGCCGCATCAAGTAGCCTGTCGATTGCAATGGGTGAATAAGCATGATTACTTTACCCCTGCAATTAGAACAACACATAACTCATATTGCTAAAATTGAACAAATTCCTGTCAGCAGTTGGGTTGCTCAAAAATTAGCTGAAATTGTTGAAGATTACGAAGATGCCAAAAAACTTGAAACGGCTTGGAATGAATTTGAGACAAGCGGCATGAGCGCATTATCACTTGATGAATTAAACCATGAAATGGATAGTTAGGATTTTGCCACAAGCTGTAAAGTCTTTGAAAAACATAGATAAAAGCAATCAGAAAAGATTACTCAATTTTATTAACAATGACCTGCCAGCTCTTGAAAATCCAAGGCAAATAGGAAAGGCATTGCAAGGTAATTTACAGGGAATGTGGCGTTATCGTGTTGGGGATTTTAGGTTGCTATGCCGCATTTTTGACAGTGAAGTCATCATCACCGTTGTTGAAATCGGACACCGTTCAAAAATTTACAAACCTCACTAAAAAGGTGAACACCATGAACACAAACAAAAAACTTTTATTTTTTCTCATCGGTCTGTTATTGACCTTTTTAGTGCCGAATTACGCGATGGCGAAATTGGTTTTTACTTTTGAAGGTCCAGGCGTGCAAAACACCACAGTGCAACCTGGCGAGTACAATGTAGAAACGTTTGATAACCTTTCTACTGGTGCGAAAAGTGGAAGTTCAGCACAATTTGAATCTGTTATTGGTTCGTTTTCTGGTACATACACGGTCAAAAATGCCAATCAGTATGGCGGTGCTGGTGGAAATACAAGATACATTTTCGCTAGTGGCACCAATTTACTTTTAGACTTCACTAAAAAAAATCCAACTGGGATTGGTTATTTTGGCTTCTGGTGGAGTGCGGGAAGTTCAGGCAACTATCTCGACATTACGACGGTTGACAATAAAGTTCACCGCTATACCACCAAAACTATTTTGGATTCTCCATTCTTACGCCAAGGTCGTTATCCTAATGGTCATTTTGGTAATCCAAATTCACCTTTCTTGAATTATAATTCAGGCGAACCTTATGTATTTTTGAATTTCTTTGCTACTGATGATGCTTCAAAAATTAAGTTCGTCAATATGAGCGGTACTAATTTTGAATCTGACAATTACACTGTCGCTGAGAACAGACAACCGATAACGGGTGATCCAGCGGAACCAGATGCTTGTTCAGCACCCCAATCAGCAGGAACGTATCCAAATTGTAGTTGCCCAACAGGTACAAGTTTAAATAAGGATGGATCAGCGTGTGTACCAACGAGTGGCACGGCTTGTACACCAATAACCAACCCATTAACCAATATCCCCGCTGGCTCGGATTATGACGGAAAAAAAATCACCATTTGTCATTTTCCACCAGGAAACCCTAACAATGTGCAACAAATCACCATCAGCATCAATGCACTGCAAAAACATCTTAGCCATCATGATGATGCAATTTGGGAAGAAGGTAAAAACTGCCCTGCTACAACGACGAGTTGCGCTACACCACCAACAGTTGACCTCGGTCAAAAGGCAACAGATTACGCAGTACCAGTAATTACAGGCGGTGTATTTGGAACCAGTACGAGACTAACTATTACGGTCAAAAATGCAGCAACTAACGTAGTTACTTCAATTGGCACAGCCACAAAGACCGCTTCAAATGGTTGGACAGTGACGGGAACGACGAATCTACCTGCTGGAACGTATGATGTTATTGCAACGGGTGATACAGGGTTAGTTGATAACACATTTAATGAGTTAGTTGTTTCAGCAAGTGTCATTCCGACGGTTGATAATAAAACAACAACGGATAAAGTTGCCGTTCCACTTACGGGTACTTCGGGAACAAGTATCTCGTTAATTATTACGGTAAAAAATTCTAATAATACTATTGTGGCAACAAGTTCTACGATTACGCCAACAGGCGGTAATTGGACTTACACACCGCCAATTTTACCAGCGGGAACATACAACGTTATAGCAACAGGTGATGCAGCGCATGGCAGTTTAGTAGATACAACTAGCGGTGAATTGGTTATTTCGGCAAGCGTTATTCCAACAGTTGATAATAAAACAACTATCGACACGGTTGCTGTCCCTTTAACAGGAAACGTTGGAACGAGTACCTCACTTCAAATTCAAGTGCAGAATTCTTCTAATTCAATTGTTGATTCAGGTACCGCAACAATTATTGGTACGGGCTGGTCTTTTTTACCTAAAGTGCTACCTGCTGGAACATATAATGTGATAGCCATAGGTGATGCCGCTCATGGTAGTTTAGTTGATATTACTAGCGGTGAATTGGTCATTTCAGCAAGTGTGATTCCAACTGTTGATAATAAAACAACCACTGAAAAAGTTGCTGTTCCTTTAACAGGTTTAGTGGGATCAAGTACTGCGTTGACGATTACGGTTAAAGATTCATCTGGTATTTCAAAAGCAACAGGTACAGCAATAATTACGGGAACAACATGGACTTATACGCCAATTGTGTTGCCTGCGGGAACGTATGAGGTTGTTGCAACAGGCGACGTAGCACATGGCAGTTTGGTTGATGATTCAAAAGATGAATTAGTCGTTAATGCAATTGCACCGCCAACGGTTGAATCACAAACAACGTTTGATACAACACCTGTGATTAAAGGTACTGTAGGCACAGTAGGATTAGAAACAGGGGAAGCCTTTACAGTTTCAGTCAATGGAATAACGTACACTAATGGCGTTGATGCGAATTTAGTTGTAAATGGCACAAATTGGACATTAGCCATTTTGGCAGATAAAGAAATCCCAGGTAAAGTAGCACCTTATGATGTTGTTGCAACCAGAGACTCAGCACCTAATGCCAAAACAGGCTCTGGGACATTAACCATTACGCCTTGTGCATTGCCAAAAGTAGTAAACGCTGCTGGCACAGAATGTATTGCGCCTGTACCTACCGTTGTGTCACAAGTGATTGAAACTAATTTAACCGCAACTCCAGTGATTCATGGCACAGTGGGTGAAGTGGCTTTAGGTTCAACGGAAACATTTACGGTCAAAATTGAGACTACACCGTTACAAACCTATAACAAGGGTAATAACGCGCTGGTAATTTCTGGTACAGATTGGACATTGACTGTTCCAGCTGCAAGTCCGATTGCACCAGGTACTTACAATGTTGATGCGATTAGAAATACAACCGCTAAAGATACAACGCACGATGAACTTGTGATCAACTTGGTTTGTTTAACAGGTCAAGTGCAAGTCAACGGCAGTTGTGCATCAAGTTCAACGTTGCCAACGGTTAATCCTTTAAGCACTGATGACAGAACACCGATTTTAACAGGAACGGTGGGAACAACAGAATTGAATGGCGATTCCTTTAGCGTAACGATTGAAGGCACAGGAAGGATTTATACGCTGGGTTCAAGTCCAGAACTTTCAGTCACTGGCAAAACATGGTCATTAGTCGTGCCACGTCCGCCATTAACACCAACGACTTATAGTATTACGGCAACTCGTGCTGAAACTATCGTTGATGCAACAAGTGATGAATTGACAATTTCAGCGCAGTGCATACCACCAAACATTGAAGAAGATGGTGATTGTGTTGCTCCTATTAAGATTCCTACGGTTAATCGTTTAGTCACTGACATCAGCGCACAAACGATTGAGGTCACGGGAACAGTGGGAAATGTTGCGTTAGATAACAATGAAACATTTACGGTAAAAATTCACAACGCACAACATAGCAATGTCGCGTGTTCTGTCCTTATCACAGGAAAAACCTGGACTTGTACGCTGACATCAAAACCCTTTGTTGCAGGCATCTTTGACGTTGATGCTAAACGTGGCGAAGTGCTTGATGAAACCAGTGGCGAGCTTGAAATCACTGACAACATTACAATTTGCGAAAATAACGTAACGACATCGATTCCAAAAGAACAATGGGATGGTACAAAAGTAGGCGCGAATTATTATTTAGGTGCATGTAACGCAACGCCTTTAATTTGCAAACCTTGTGGTGATCCACCTGGAGAGCCTCAAAATTTGGTACCACAAAAAACCGTTGCAGAATCGCCTTATTGTGATGACGGTGGCAAACGCAGTGAAGTTTCTGCCACAGGCGTAACAATTAAGCGTGCAACTATTATAAATGGGACGACTGTGAATGGTTCCCTCACGTCACTTAATAACGCGCAAGTCGCTTATGGTGAAAAAGCGTCCGCCATTGGTAATATGGACATTCGTAACGCAACAATTGGTGTTAATGTGGCTGCTTGTCCAATAGGATTGTGTGCAGTGCCTGGTAGTACAGCAACGGGTAGTTCAACAACTAGTGGCGCAACAAATGTAGAACTTTCAAATGTGACGTTGGAAAACGCCTATCTTGAGTCATCAGGCGACTTCAATGTCAACACTGGGGTATTTACCCCAAATGATTCATGGATTGGCGTGACAGCTGGGACAACAAATCCTACCGATGAAAGTACGCCATCTTGGTTGTCTACAATTATCAGTGGCATTATTACAGCAGGCACTGATACTTCAGGTTCGCCAATTCGAGGCAGTATAAATAGTGGGCGTTACAATGTTTCTGTGACTAATGCAGAACGAGTGACAAAAAGTAGACGTATCAAAGGAAAAATCGTGGGCGCGACAATCACAAATGCAACTACCATGACAAGTGGCGGAATGACCTATGTCACAGCGGGTACCATAACCGCTGGCACTTTTGAAGGGGAGTTCACCGCATACGGTACGGTTATTGGAGCCACAATTGTCGGAGCTAATCTTTCAAGTTCAAACCACTGTTTCTCCAGCGGTACCGTGGGCAACAAAGGACAATTGAACTGGAAAGAAGTTGTGAAATAAGCATTTTCAAACGGCACCTTTTCAAGGTGTAACAAAAAGGCTGGAGAAATCTAGCCTTTTTTGTTTGTGCTAGAATTGCCCTGGATTAGAAGGCGTTAAAACCTGAACTTTAGCAACACTGATTTCAACAAATTATTTAGGAATTGCAATGGCAACGTGGTTAGAAACTTGTGCAAAACAACTCACTCGCTTAGAAAAAACCTCCGTTTTATCCGATAAGTTAATCACTTTAAGCAACAAAACAGGCATCGATATTTCTCCTGAAATGGTGCAAAAAATCGAACATGAACACGCGCGTTTAAATCGTCAGCTCGAACGCCTTCGCGCAAATCGTTTTGAAGTGGCGGTGATTGGTCTCGAAAAAGCAGGCAAAAGTGCGCTGTTAAACGCTTGGCTGGGACAAGAAATTTTGCCGTCAGCGCGGGAGCGTTGCACTTTTACCAGTACCGAAATCTGGTCAGCACAAACCGAGCAAGACCAATTAGTCGCAATCGAGTATTACAGCCGCGAAGAAATTGCAAAGTTGCAAGAACAACGACAAAAAGCCTTAGCTACTGCGTTACTGAGCGAAAAAGAAAAAAAAGAAATTCAAGAAGATTTCAACGACACAGAAAAAAATCTGAATCAAATTTACGAATTCACCAAAAAAGGCAGTTTTAAACAGCCGTTTTTAGACATCGGTGAAATTAGCGAGTTGTTGCAATCGGCGATTTTCAAAAATCGCGCTCAAGCCCTGTCTATTAAACGCATTCAACTCAAAACGGTGCGTTTGCGTAGCGACCGCGACATTATTTTTCATGATGTGCCAGGTTTTAATTCAGGGATTTTGATGCACGCGGAGCAGGCGATTGACCGTTTGCAAAATTGTGATGCAATTATTTACGCCAAAGAAATGAAACAGCCCTCAATCACAGGTCCTGAAAAGGAAATGCTGCTCGTGGCTGACGCGGAAGACCCGAATTTGCGCGTGTCGGATAAAGTGTTTGTGGTTTTAACGCAAGCCGACGCAATGGATGATCAAATTGATTTTCGTGACACGCTCACCAAACACAAATCGTTTTGGGCAAATGTCCCTGAACGCCGCTTGTTGCCCGTTTGTGCGCGTTCACATTTAGTGGAATTTGGCATTCCTAGTGATGACACCTTGCGCCGTTCCAAAAGTGCCGATGATAAAAATAAAATCAAAAAATTAGGTATTACCGACGGCATCAAAGAATTAAAAGAAGCGGTGAATTTTTACATCGACAACGAACGCACAGGCGTTTTGCAAAAACGCTGTGATTCGCTAGTGAATTCCACGCGCCAATTAGCAACCGAAATTTTAGGCAAACTCGAACCGATTTACGGGACAGTCGCTGAAAATGAACGTCAAGAAGATGATTTGCTGGGCAAAGAGTTTAATCAGTGGTGGGGACGGGAATGGCAACGCATTAAAAAAGATTTCGATGTTTGGTACGCGCAAAGCATTCAAGGTAGAACCGAAGCCGATGCCATTGGCTCAGAACACGAAGAACTTGCGGCTTTGCGCTCGGCGTATGACCAAAAAATTGAAGCTCTACTTTCTAATTTGATGACCGCACAACCTGATGAATTAAAACGAATTTACACCGCAGGCGGTACGCTTTCCATGCCCGACCCACGCGAGGGCAATTACAAAATTCGCGAGGAACTTTTCCGCGAAATTCAAAAGAAATTCGAAACAGAACTTACTGACCAACTCGCACAGGCTTTGCAAGCGTTAATTGATGGGATTGTGAGAAAAATTCAAGAATTATTGTGGGAAACAGAAGATGTACGCCGCGTGCTTTTGCATTCACATTTAGATGAAAGCATTGAACAAGCGCGAATTAAACACGGTTTTCAAGTGTTATTTTTACGTTTTGGGCGCGTTGCGGTGGAAGCATTTATTGCTAAACCTCTACAAGCGCGTGACCGACTTCTACATGAACGTGCCGCCGAAATTAAAACTTTGGAAGCGTTTTATCAAGGCGATGACAAATCCAAACAAGAAGGTGGTTTAACGCATTATTTGCGTTACGGTTTGTGGGCAGTTTTAAATAAAACGATGCCCGCAGGACGTGGCAGAAATGCCGCAAAAGCCGCTGTTGATGCAGTTTTAACTGAAACGGTGACTGCACCAAAAGAAATTGAAAAAGCCGCTGAACCGAAAAATTTTGAAGAAGTGGTTTCAGAAATTAACGGCGATTTAGCGGCATTGCAGGATTATTTGAAAAATAGTGTGTTTTACGCGGCAGGTTTTATTACTTATTGCAATCAAGAACTTGAGCGTATTCGTAACCGTTTCAAAGAGTTGGAAGACAATGAACGGCAATGGATTGGCATTATTCGCACCGCCGTGAAATATGAACGTAATCCTTTGATTCCTTACAACATTGCGCACACGCGCCGTGATTTTCAAATGCGCCGTGAACTCGCACTCGAACTCAAAGAAGTGCGTGATAGTTATAGCAACGTGTTTTGAATTTGAGTCACGAAAACCCGTCAACTTGACGGGTTTTTTTATGCCTAAATTTTCAAAACTTAGGTAAAATTCGCGCCTTTTACAATTTCCCCATTTGGTTTTTCATGAAAATACTTATTCTTGGTGCAGGCGTAACAGGCTCTTCTGTTACCGAAGCCCTTGCTGGTGAAGAAAACGACATCGTGGTTGTAGATTTTAGAACCGATTTACTCGATGCCTTAAAAGAGCGTTTTGACATTGCCACCGTCGTGGGTAATGCCGCGCATCCTAGTGTTTTAGAGCAAGCAGGAATTAGTAATACGGATATGGTGATTGCCGTCACTGACCGCGATGAAACCAATATGCTTGCTTGCTTAATTATCAACGCGCTGTATTCAAAACCCAAAACCATTGCTAGAGTTCGAGCAATTGATTATTTAAAACATCCACGTTTATTTAGTCCAAACGGTATTCCCGTTGATATTGTGATTAGTCCTGAACAAATTGTGATGAACTCGATTCGTAATTTGATTGAATTTCCAGGTGTGTTACAAGTTTCGGAATTTGCAGGTGGTTTAGTGCGATTGTTTTCAGTGAAAGTGATTGATAATGGCGTTTTAACAGGCAAAAAAATCAAAACTATCAAAGAGCGTTTAGCCAGCGGTAAAACGCGCATTGTGGCAATTTTTAGAAATGGTGAACCTTTTTGCGTCAACGGTGAATCGACCATTGAAACGGGAGATGAAGTATTTTTTGTTGCACCACGCAAAGAAGTTCGCCGAGTGCTAGAAGAATTAGGCAAACTTGAAGCGCCGATTAAACGTATTATGATTGCAGGCGGTGGACACGTTGGCAAACGGCTTGCGTTGGCGTTAGAAGATAAACATCAAGTTAAAATTATCGAACGTGACCCGCGCAGAGCGAAAAAAATCGCTAACGATTTAGATAATACGGTTGTGTTAGTGGGTGATTGTGCAGACGAAAAATTATTGCAAGATGAATCGATTGAAAGTACCGATTTATTTTGTGCGATTACGGATAATGACGGTGTGAACATTATTTCTGCCTCGCTAGCGAAAAGTTTAGGCGCACGAAAAACGATTTGTTTGCTCAATCATAATTCTTATTTCAAATTACTTTCTGGCACAAATATCGACGTTGCGGTGCTGCCTAATCAAGAAACACTCGGCAGTATTTTAAAACATGTTCGCAAAGGCGATGTGGCAGAAGTCAGTTCGCTTTGTGGCGGCACAGCTGAAGCCATTGAAGCGATCGCGCATCATAATGGACGCGAAGATTCAGTTGTCGGCAAGCGTGTTGATAGCATTCATTTTCCTGAAGGCATTGTGATTGGCGCGTTAATTCGCAATCATGACGTGATTGAAATTCATCACGATACGGTTTTCAAAGAAGACGATCATGTGATTATGTTTGCGATGAATAAAAAACTCGTGCCATATATCGAACAATCTTTTCAACCGATTAGCACTTAATATTTTTCTTTACAACAATAGCCAAATTGGCAGGACGGGAACTATGAAAAAAATAGTAGCGAGTTTGATTATTTTGAATTGCACGTTAGCAAATGCGTATGAATATAGCAGTGATCATGATAATCAACGTTACGATCGTGAACACAATGAATGGTACGAAAGTAATTCACGTCACGCGCCACCGCCACGTTACTGGCAAAATCAACCGCAACCACCGATTCAAATTTTCTTGTCCCCGAATATGAATAACTACGGACGAAATCATGATAAAGTGCATCGTCGTCATGAAAATAAGCAATATCGAGAAGAACGTTATTGGCAACAGCGACGCGAAGAATTAGAACAAAGACCACATCGCCGTGAAATTGAAAATCCGTATTATCAAGATGATACGCATTGGTGAGCTGTTAGCCAACGTGTTCAGCGACTTCTAAATCAAAACCTGATAAGGCAATGTATTTTTTTTGTGTGCCTAACACTTTCAACTTTTTTACGCCCAAATCTGCCAAAATGCGTGCGCCTGTGCCAGTTGTACGCCAATCAACTTCGGAAACTGGTGTGATTTGATGCCCATTATCGGTGAGTTGATAATGATGTATTAACTCTGCGAGAGCTTTGTTATTTTCACTTTGACGAATTAAAACCAAAACCCCTCTGCCTTCAGCCGCAATTTTTTCCATCGCATTGCGAATAGATAAACTCGCTTCACTACGTTTTGAAGCGAAAATATCGTCCAAAACATTTCGTGCATGAACACGCACTAAAACAGGTTCATCGCCTGAAATATCCCCCATAACAAGAGCGATGTGCAGATTATTATCGTTGCGGTCTTGGTACGCAAACAGGCGAAAATCGCCAAATTCAGTTGGATACGCACATTCACTCACACGCTCTAACGTGTTTTCATGCTGAATACGATAATGAATCAAATCTGCAATTGTGCCAATTTTTAAATTGTGTTCTTTGGCGAAAATTTCTAAATCTTCTCGACGTGCCATCGAACCATCATCGTTTAGAATTTCGACGATAACGGCTGCGGGTTCAACGCCTGCAAGTTTTGCTAAATCACAACCTGCTTCAGTGTGTCCTGCGCGATTTAACACACCACCTGCTTGCGCCATGAGTGGAAAAATATGTCCAGGCTGAACCAAATCTTCGGGCAAAGCGTTTTGAGCAACAGCGGCTTGAATCGTTCGCGCTCTGTCGGCAGCAGAAATGCCAGTTGTGACACCTGTTGCAGCTTCAATTGATACAGTAAAGTTCGTGTAATGTGGTGTTTTATTTTCACTCACCATTAAAGGCAAACGCAGTTGTTGACAGCGTTCTTGCGTGAGTGTGAGGCAAATCAAACCGCGACCGTAACGTGCCATAAAGTTAATATCTTCAGGTCGTGCAAACGAGGCTGCCATTAGCAAATCGCCTTCATTTTCGCGGTCTTCATCGTCCATGATGATGACCATTTTGCCTTGTTTTAAATCTTCTATTATTTCTTGTGTGCTATTCATTTAGATGAAACTTTTTTTGAAACGACGCGATATTTTAAAAATATCGCATCATTTGAGATTTTGTTAAACCGCAGCTAACCCCATGATGTTATAGCCACAATCAACATAAGTGAGTTCGCCTGTGATGCCTGAGGCTAAGTCTGAACATAAAAACGCTGCTGCATTGCCAACTTCTTCAATGGTGACATTCTTTTTCAATGGCGCAGCATCAGCCGCTTTTGAAAGCATGGCTTTGAAATCGTTAATACCCGATGCAGCGAGCGTGCGAATGGGACCTGCGGAAATCGCATTGACTCGCGTACCTTCTGCACCGAGTGAAACCGCCATATAACGCACGTTTGCTTCCAAACTTGCTTTTGCTACGCCCATGACGTTGTAATTTGGAATGGCGCGTTCTGCACCTAAATAACTAAGTGTCAAAAGTGAACCGTTGCGTCCTTTCATCATTTCACGCCCAGCTTTTGCCAATGCAGTAAAACTGTAAGAGCTAACATCGTGTGCGATACGGAAATTCTCGCGTGTTGTAGCGTTCACATAATCACCATCTAACGCTTCTCGCGGTGCGAAAGCCACAGAATGCACGATACAATCTAAACCATCCCAATGTTTGCTAAGTTCAACAAAAACATTGTCAATTTGTTCATCGCTTTGCACGTCGCATTCAACAGTAATCGTTGAACCACATTCAGTAGCTAATTTTTGCACCCGCTCACGGATTTTTTCATTTTGATAAGTAAAGGCAATTTCAGCTCCTTCACGGCGCATTGCTTGAGCAATTCCCCATGCAATAGAACGGTCGCTGATTAAACCGACAATTAAAACTCGTTTGCCTTGCATAAACGCCATACGTTACTCCTAGAAGAAATCGAATTGATTAGTGATGGTGTCCGCCTGCACCGTGAATATGACCGTGATCAAGTTCTTCGGCTGTAGCTGGGCGCACATCAATAATTTCAATGTCAAAATTTAAAGGCATTCCAGCTAATGGATGATTGCCATCGATGGTAATTTCATCGCCTTCGACTTTGACAACAGTCACAATGCCTGGTCCTTCACTAACGTCTGCATGAAATTGCATGCCCACTTCAATTGTATCAATGCCTTCAAACATTTCGCGCGAAATGGTTTGTACGCGGTCTTCAAAAACTTGTCCATAAGCATCTGAAGCGGGAATGTGTGCAGTGAATTTATCGCCTGTTTCTTTGCCATCTAAGGCTTTTTCCAAACCTGAAATAATACTGCCTGTGCCGTGCAAATAGGCAAGCGGTTCGCCACCGATTGAACTATCGATAACATCACCTGAGTCGCTGGTTAAGGTGTAGTGAATTGAAACTGCTGTTTTTGGTGAAATTTGCATGATAAAGCCTTTAAAATTCTAAAAAGTGAGTGAATATGATAAAGGCTAGCGGGGATTTTGTCTGAAAAATATCGGTTTTTAAAACTTAAAAGTTGCCAAACTTGTCGGTTTGGCAACTTTCAAAAATTACTAACACAAACCGTGTGCATGTTCATCAAAACCATAATCACGCACAGGCGTAGTTGGAATGGAGAAAGTTTTTTTTGCTTGAGTTCGTTGCAAATTGAGCAAGTTAATAATTTCAGGACAAAACGACGGCGTTAAACTCGCGCAATGTTCGTCGTTAATTTCAAACGCATTCCAAATAGTTTCAAAGTTCATAACATTTCCTCAAAATTAAAATAAAACCAGCGACCGCTTTATCGGCAGGTTGTTGTAAAAAATAAACATTGAGTGCAGTCTAAAAACCTTATGTGAAAACTTAATGACGAGTATTTTCTTGCGCTAAATCGTAACGATTAAGCCGATGCGTCCAAATATAATCGGCTGATTGATAGTAACTCATTACTTCATTAAGCAAATTTGGCTGTGTTTGCGGTTCCAAAATTTTATGTTCATCTAACGGATCATCAACCATATCGGCTTTTTGTTGTGGTGATAAATAAACCAACTTGTTGTTTTTAAACAAGCCTAATTTCTGATAATTACTCACTAACGCCCGCCCTTTTTCAGGTGTCATTTTGAAAATATCTTGTCCATAAAATTGGCTTTCATAATTCAAATTCATCAACCCCAAAATGGTCGGAGCAACATCAATTTGACTGGAAAGCGTAGCATTTTCAATGTTTGGAACGTGTAGCGGTGCGTAAATGAACAGTGGAATGTGATATTTATCAACAGGTAACTCAGTTTTTCTCGCACTTCCCGCACAATGGTCAGCAACCATCACAAAAATCGTATCTTCAAACCAAGGCTTATTTTTCGCATTTTTGATAAATTCACCAATCGCATAATCGGTATATTTCACCGCGCCTTCGCGTCCTGAACCTGATGGAATATCAATTTTTCCTTCGGGATAAGTGTAAGGACGATGGTTTGTTGTGGTCATAATTTGAAAAAAGAACGGCTGATTTTTCGCGTAATCGCCATCAGCTTCTTTTAACGTGCGATTAAAAATTACGTCATCAGAAACGCCCCAGGCATTTTCAAACGTCATTTCTTCAGGCGTAAATTCAGTTTGGTCAACAATGCGATAACCATTGCCCGAATAAAACGTATTCATGTTGTCAAAATAACCGCGTCCACCGTATAAAAATGCGGTGTCGTAACCATGTTGTTGCAGTACATAACCTAAATTAAACAATCGTTCATTATCAGGACGTTTCACAATCGATTGCCCTGCTGTGGGAGGAATGGAAAGTGTCAAGGCTTCTAAACCACGAATGGTGCGCGTGCCAACGGCATAAAAATTGGTGAACAACGCGCCTTCTTTGAACCATTTATCCATAAATGGTGTGATTTTTTGGGTATTACCAAATTGCGTTAAATAATCTGCACTTAAACTTTCAACGGTAATTAAAATCACGTTTAAACGTTTTTCAGCACCATTGCCTTTGATTTGCCGTTTGAGGTTATAAAGCCCTTCGCTAGTTGCACCGAGTTCGGTTTTAATTTTTGTAGACATTTTTTCATCATCAGCTAAACGATAAAACTGGTGATAATCAATTTCGTTATTGCGAAAAGCGGAGAAAAATTGATAAGCACCATTTGCAGCAAGTTCGTTTAAATAAGTATTTTGAGAAAATTGGTAAGTGGTTTTACCGATGGCGAAATAACTGATAATAGGCAATAAAAATAAAATGCCTGCAATTTTTGCGCGACGAGCAAACGATTCAGTGGCATAAAAGGTGAGGGCTAACGTGCTTTTCACTAGCCAAAAACAGGCAATGGTAATAATTAAAATCGCGGTTAATAATTTACCGAGTGGATACGATTCAATGATATTTTGCACCACTTCATGCGTGTAAATTAAATAATCAACTGCAATAAAATTAAACCGTACACCGAATTCATCCCAAAATGTCCATTCCGACAAAATCAAGAAAAATAATCCGTACAAATTCAGCAAAAAGCCAAAAAAGACAAACCATTTATGCAGTTTTTTTTGATACCAACTGTTGGGAATAAGGAGCAAATACAACGTGAAGGGAATTAAAAAATAGCTGTAAAAAGCTAAATCGTAGATGATGCCCATGCCGAAAGCGACGACAATTTGATAAAACGGCGTATCAATGTCTGTCCATTGTTTGCAAAGTAGCGCGACACGCAAGAGCGCGAAAGTCACCAAATTGATGAGCAAAAATAAACCTAAAATACTAAAACGTGTGCGTGTGAAAACGATATTCATAATGCGGCTGAAAACAGCTCTCCTAAAATTTCAATCTACATGTTTGAGGGGGAAACTGAAGTTATTTGCACGCTAAATGCCTGCTCGATGGCATTTGTAAATCCTTGCCTCAAACTCCATGAGAAAAACACAATGATGTTTATATAAAAGAATTCAATGCTGAATTAGAAAGCGATTGGCAACAACGACAACCCTAATTCCTCAAGAAATTGATTATGCTGGCTAAGGCTTGCCGCAATACTTTTTTCAATTTCAATCAAATCCGAATTAACCGATTTCAAGTCAATTTCAATTTCGTCTTGAGCAATGCTGACATAACGTGAAATGTTCAAATTAAAATCATTGTCTTTGATTTCGTCCATTGAAACGCGGCGCGAATAACGTTCTTCTTCTTTTCGATGTTGATACGTTTCAACAATTTTATTCACGTTTTCGTCTAATAAACGATTTTGACGCTTGCCTTTTTCAAAGTGTTCGCTGGCGTTGATAAACAAAACATCATCGTATTTCTTACATTTTTTCAAAACCAAAATACAAACAGGAATCCCCGTTGAGAAAAACAAGTTAGCAGGCAATCCAATAACCGTATCAATGTGACCGTCTTTTAATAATTTTGTGCGTATGCGTTCTTCCACGCCACCACGAAACAAAACCCCATGCGGCAAAATAATTGCCATCGTTCCTTGCTGACCTAGAAAATGAAAACCGTGTAACAAAAATGCAAAGTCCGCTGCTGATTTAGGTGCAAGTCCATAATTCTTAAAACGGAAATCATCCGCTAATTGTTCTGTTTGTTCCCAGCGATAACTAAAAGGCGGATTAGCAACCACGGCATCAAATTCTAATTTTTTAGCGGGATTCATTTCGTTCAAAATGTCCCACTCATTTAGTAATGAATCGCCATGATGAATTTCAAACTCTGAATCTTTTACACCGTGCAATAACATATTCATGCGAGCTAAGTTGTAAGTCGTGATATTGGATTCTTGACCGTAAATTTTACCAATCCCATTCGCCGTGTGTTTGCGGATATTGAGCAACAACGAACCCGAACCACAGGCGAAATCTAACACTTTATCGAGTTTTTCTTTTAAACCTGTTTTGGGTTCTTGACTGTCGAGCGTGACAATTTTAGAAAGAATCGTTGAAATTTGTTGTGGTGTATAAAATTCACCTGCTTTTTTGCCTGAACCTGAAGCGAATTGTCCAATCAGATATTCGTAAGCATCACCTAAAACATCGTTATTGGTTGAGAATTGTGCAATGCCTAACGCAATTTTTGTAATGATGGTGCAAAGTTTCGCATTACGGTCTGTATATTTTTTGCCTAACTTTTCAGAGTTCAAATTGATTTCAGAAAATAAACCTTGAAACGCATTATCAAAACTTTGATTTTCGATGTATTTAAAACCTTTTTCTAATGTGTGTAGCAGTTCTTCATTTTGTGTTCGAGCGAGTTCTGAAATACTGCTCCACAAGTATTCGGGTTGAATAACGTAATGCACTTTTCGGCGCATATCTTTTTCAAATTCGGCGACATCATCAAGATTTTGTTCATACCAAACCGCTAAAGGCGTGCGTTTATCATCAGTTTCTAATTTTGGATAATCCGAACCTAACGCTTTTTCAACTGCCATTTCATAATTATTAGACAAATAACGCAAGAATAAAAACGACAACATATAATCCCGAAAGTCGTCAGCATTCATTGAACCGCGTAATTCATCGGCAATTGCCCAAAGTGTAGAGCCTAATTTGTTTAAATCTTGTTCTGTCATTGTTTTATTTTTCTCTAAGTGACATTGCTTTCTTGCTAATTTCTTCAATGGTTTCGTTGGTATCTAACAAACTATGCCGCGATTTCGTGTAATCAAAATTACGAAGTTCTTGCGCTGGAATATGAACAATCTGCCCATCTTGAACCGTCACAATACTGGTGTTTGTTTGAATAGCGATTTGTTTCGCTAATTCTGCCGCACGTTGCATAGCAACAAGCGATGCTTTCAAATCTGGGTCTTTGGCTTGTGAAATGTCTTGCTTTTTCATGATGTTATTGTTCCGTTAATGCAATACTTCAAAATCACCCATGATATTTTTCAACAGCTTATCAAGTTGCATTTTATCCGTTGATGTAAGACTACCGAGCCGCATCAATACGCTTTTTTGTTCAAACGTAAAAATTAACGGTTTTAATATCGAAGGTTTCAATAAGCCAGATTTTTGCCAATCGTTTATAAGCACTTCGCCATAATCTAACGGTTCACGAATACGACTACTGATTGCCAATAAAATAATATCGTGGCGATTTCTTTGATATTGCTCATGGCTAATTACAACGGCTGGACGTTTTTTGATTCCAATACCGCCGCTAAATGGAAAAGGCACAATGACCACATCACCAAAATTATAATTGGTCATAAATCGCATCTTCTTCGTTATCCCATGCGTTTTTGAGTGCGACCTCCGATAAACGCGCTATTTCTGTTGTATTTGATGAAATCATTATGCCGTCTTCTTGGGCTAATTGTTGCAAGACAATTTGGGCTAATTGAAACTTATCCGCATGAGAAAGCGTTGCAATCGAAGGTAATAATTCAGCAATTGACATATTTTTATCTCCTATTCATTTGAAGATGGAAAAAGCCCCTGCATTAACCCTTTTTTGTGGGTTTTGAGCAGTTCACATTTTTTAACGTGGGCATTGATAAGGTCATCAAGCGATGAAAGGCAATCAGCTATTTTCGTTTGTTCTGAAAGAATTGGAATTTGAATAGTTACAGTTGCAATATCTGTTTGACCAATAGTTGTCATTGTTGCTGTTTTACCTCTCGCAACAAACTGACTTCTAACTTTTGAAGTTTTTAAAATGTAATTTAAAAAAATAGAATTAAATTCTTTTTTTGGACGCATTCTTATCAAATGACCATCAAACGTAACGTCTTCAGAATTACCCAAATAAACATTTGAATGTGCAATACCCTCTTTAACTAAAGATGAACGGGTAAAAAATATATCACCGTATTCAACTTTATTTTTTTCAAATTCTGCTTTACTCAATTCAAGTAAATTCAAATTATTTTCATTGATTACGGTATCAATATACATATCAAGAACATTTATTAGTTTATAACCACTTCCAACTTTAGCAGGGGCATTAAAAACGCCATTGGAAAAACCATTTAAACTTAAATCTTTTAATTTTTTAACCTCCCAATCCCCACTAAACTCCGAAAATCTCAACTTCGGAACAGTTTCACCCTCTTGAGGAAAAAGCTGTTGCATTAAGCCTTTTTTATGGTTTTTAAGTGCTTCAATTTTTTGAGTTTGTGCGGTAATTAAATCATCAAGCGATGAAAGACAGGCGGCGATTTTGGTTTGTTCTTTTATTTTTGGAACTCGACAAATCCAACTTTCAATTGTGCCTTTAGTGATATGCAAAAGCCCAAGACCATTAGCGGATTGAGACTTCATTCTTTCGGTTTCATAATCAAGTAAAATGAAAAGAAAAGATTTATCAATATTCTTTTTTTCTATTACTTTCCAAATGTGATAGTGATAAATAACTTTTTCACCTTTCCAAATCTTTGGAGCAAAAGAAGCAGACCACGCATATAACAGGTCTCCATTATCACAATACTTATTTTCTTCTAACTCTAAATCTGAGTAATACCATTCGTTATTTGTAAAAAAATTCCCAACTCGCAGAACCCTATATTTTCCTTTTTCAAGTAATTCTTCTTGTTTATACGCTCTACCGTTAATAAAAGTAGCTGTTTCACCAAAAGTAGTTTTATTCCAATCTCCCGAATCTACAAACTCAGGAAAACGCAATTTAGGCACTAATTCTTTTTTCATGATTTGCTCACTCGAATGTGTTGCAATAATTCATTAGGGCTGTAAATGGGCAACAAAGCCGTTTTAAAATCCTTTATATTTCGAGTCACAAAACCATCTGCTTCTATAAAAACACCCGACTGATATAAAACAGCATCTTCAAAATCATCAAAATTAGATAAACTGGCGTTTTTCAAAACAGTTTGATTCACTTCGGCAATTAAAAAAACGTCCAATAATTCAACAATAAATTCACGCGCTTGGAGTTTTCCATACTGTTTAGCCATTAAATAATCAATCGTTGTTAACGTCGTGGCACATAAATAACCTTGAAGACTTTGATTAACGACGCTATCAAATAAATTTGCTGATAATTGAAAATGTGGCTCACGAATTTGCAATACATCCAAAATGATATTGGTATCAAATACAATCTTCAAAGGTATTTTTCCTCTAAATGTTTTTTATAATCGCTTTCATCTAAATGAGAATCCGCTAACAAACCAATAAATTTTTGCGTTATCGGCGTATGTCCTTTTTTAGCCGCATTGATTTTGGTCATTTCGTTGGTTTTTCTCTCTCTTAAACGTTTAACCATTTTTTCGGAAGAATAAGGCGCGGTAAAAGATTCCATTTGTTCGGCGCGTTGCTGTAAAAACAAGGCAAAATCTAAAACTTCTTGCACCTTTTCCTGAGGTAATGGTTTAACCGCTTGATAAACTTGCTGGGCAAGATTCATAACGCCCCCTTTGTTATTTGTTTAATTTTCATACGCTGATAATCCTGAAATTTCACGCCCTTGAGCGAGTTTATGTAACATCGGAACTAAGTCCTCCATTAAAGCCAATTCTTTTTGTGTTCGCGCTTTCCAACCTAATTCGAGCGGAGCTAATAAATCGCTTAATTTTTCACCGTCAAAAATCATGCGGTTCATAATACCATCAACAAACGCTTGCAGGGCTTGAGGTTCTAAATGGTGTTTGGTTGCCATATCTGCCAAATCGTTATTTGCCTTTGCATTTTTAAAGGCTTGATAACCTTCTCTAATTTCGTTTTCATTCAAACTTTGTCCAACGGGCAAACTGTTGATGTAAGCAACAATATCTTCACGTTCATCTATTAAATTCGAGTTAGAGCAGATTAAATCAATTAACTGCTGACGGGTCATTTTGGTTTTACTGGTGGTTTGGGTCAATTTAGAAATTAAGCCCATGATGTAGTCATAATCAATTAACGCCGACGAAAATAAGACAAATTCAAAATCCAATTCTTGAAGCGTTTTATCTTCATCATTATTTTGATTGCCTGCGTTTTGCTTACGTTTCAATTCTTGCGCGGTTTCTAAATACATTCCCTTAAAAGCGTTTAACGTATCGACAGGCAAAACTTGTTCAACTTTGTTTCTGTTGTCTTCGGTTAAATCGGTGTATTGGTCAAGGCGTGTTGTTAAACGTTGAACTTCTTTGAAATGGTTAATAAATTCAGCTCGTGCATTGTCACCTTTTAAATTAACAACTTGTGCAGGCTCACACGTTAAGCCTTGCGACTGCATAAAGGTATCGAGTTTTTTAACGGCTGTTTGAAGTTTATCAATCACAACAGGAGCGGGTTCAACTAACCAAATTTCTTTGGCTTGCTGTCCTGACTTACCTGAAAACAATGTGATGGCTTCATCGACTTCGGATTCTTGCGCCCTGAAATCTAACACGTTGCCCCAAGGTTTCGTGTCATTCAAAACGCGATTAGTACGCGAAAACGCTTGTATTAAGCCATGATGTTTAAGGTTTTTATCGACATACAACGTGTTCAAAAACTTAGAATCAAACCCAGTCAAAAGCATATCGACCACAATCACAATGTCGATTTTGTTTTTATGCGGATAATCCTGATTTGAATACTGCTGATATTTGATGCGTTGTTGAACGTCTTGATAGTACAAGTCAAATTCGTTCACGCTATGATTTGAACCGTATTGCGCGTTGTAATCGTCAATAATTGCCGTTAAAGCGAGTTTCTTCTTTTCGGGTTCTGTTTGATTATCGAGTTTTTCTTGTGGCAAATCGTCTTGTAATTGCTTAATGTCCGCAACGTTTTTATCTGTTTGCCCTTCACCTGTTTTGGCGAGTAATTGAGCAGGTGGCGAAAATACACAAGCGATATTTAGCGACTTGAAGCTGCTGTCTTCTGCTAACTTTTGTTCCTGAATGGTTTTGAATAAATTGTAGTATTCAATCGCATCGTTAATGGATTTGGTTGCAAAAATAGCATTGAAACGGCGTGAGTTCGTTGCTGAATCATGTTTTTTCAAAATCGCTTCAACAATCGCTTGTTGAGACATTTCGGTTTTAACTTTGGTATTGCCTTCGGGTTTGAAATAATCAATGTGAAAGCTCAGAACATTTTTATCATCAATCGCATTTGTGATGGTGTAAGCGTGTAACTCTTTTTCAAAAATATCTTGTGTGGTTTTAAACGAGGCTTGCGTTCCATCAATCTGCTTGTAAGTCGCATTGGTTTCAAAAATAGGCGTTCCTGTAAAACCAAACAGCTGAGAATTAGGGAAAAATTCTTTAATGGCTTTGTGATTTTCACCAAATTGACTGCGATGGCATTCATCGAAAATAAACACAATCCGCTTATCTTTGAGAACTTCAAGCCGCTCACGATAACTTGTTTTTCCCTTTTGTTTATTGGCTTGATTGCGTTTGCTGTTTTCATCAAGAGCTAAACCGAGTTTTTGAATCGTGGTGACAATGACTTTATCTGCATAATCTTCTGACAACAGACGCGCAACAAGCGTTTCGGTGTTGGTATTTTCTTCAACACAACCTGCTTGAAACTTGTTAAATTCTTCGCGCGTCTGACGGTCTAAATCTTTACGGTCAACGACAAATAAACATTTTTCAATGTCAGGATTATCTTTAAGCAAAGTCGATGCTTTAAACGAAGTCAGAGTTTTGCCACTGCCTGTTGTATGCCAAATATAACCGTTCCCCCGATTTTGATGAATGCAATCGACAATCGCTTTAACAGCATAAATTTGATATGGACGCATAATCATTAGCTTTTGTTCACATTCAACCAGCACCATGTAGCGGCTAATCATTTGCCCTAACGTGCATTTTGCTAAAAATGAATCAGCAAAATCATGTAAATGTGAAATTCGGACATTATTTTCATCTGCGAGTTGATAAACAGGTAAGAATCGTTCGTCTGCATTAAAACCAAAATGGTGATTATGATTATTGGCAAAATAAAGCGTGTGGCTTTCATTGCTGACAATAAACAACTGCATAAAACAGAGTAACGTGTTGGTGTAGCCATTACCTGCATCGTTTTTGTAATGAACAATTTGTTCCATTGCACGGCGTGGGCTAACTTGCAAAGCCTTTAACTCAATTTGCACAACGGGAATGCCATTGATTAACAAAATGACATCATAACGATGATGGCTGTTATCGGTATTGATGCGAAGCTGATTGATTACTTCAAATTCGTTTTTACACCAGTCTTTGATATTGACCAAAGTATATTGCAAGGATGTACCATCTTCACGAATGAAGGTGTTACGTTCCCGTAATTTCTTAGAAGCCACAAAAACATCTGAAGTCACTAATTCATCACGAAGGCGAGCAAATTCTGCATCCGTTAAATTTACACGGTTAAGTGCCTCGAATTTATCTCGAAAGTTTTGTTCTAACGTGTTTTTGTCTCTAATATCATCACGATAGATGTACTTCAAGTTCGTTAACTTGTTGATTAAGTTTTGTTCGATTTGGCTTTCTTTGGTGGTCATTTTTTTGCGTTTAATTTAGTCTTCGTCGGAGTACGGTTGTGATTTCACGTCAGCAGGTAGTTTATGACTATCTAATCAATAGACTATTTGCCATGCGTAACAAAACCAGCCATCCGCCTAACACGAATAGCAAAGTAATAATCAAAATACGCAATGATGCCAAATAATTGAGAATCACTTTTTGCTACGGATAACATTTAAACATCCATAATAAACATCGGAATGCCATAAGTTAAAACAAAATAAGTAAAGGCAAATGACACACTTTTTTTGATACTATATTTAAAAAATTGGCGCAAAACGTATCCAACAATCGCCAAATACCAAACAACCAGGAAGCTCGCTAGCGCAATGCCAACTTCTTCACGGAATTCAAAATGATTGATAACTAGCACAAAATCTAACACTTCACACAAAACAGCCAGTGTCATAATGAAATTTTCACAGACAAAAATGGCGGTAAAAATTCGTTGAAATAACAAAATGTTTTTTTCTTGAAATAATAAAAAAATTGCCACTGATGAAAATGCCATAAAAGTACGCATTAGCACTTCAATGGGACCTTCAAAAAAATCTGCAATTAAACCTTCCACAATAAAGCCTGAAAGTAAATAGAAAATAATTACATTACGAGAAAATTCGCGTGTTGGCATCAGCGACGTAGGGTCACTTTTAAACCAACATAACTGAAGATAAGCGCGGAGCATTGATAAATCCTTATTTTTCTTGTTGTAAAAGCGTAATTAAGCGCGTTGCGATAACCTCGCTCATTTGCGTTAAAAATAAATGTCCCATACTGGCGTGAAAGCGATTTTCATCACGGCTACCAATGGCGAGCAAACCATCTAAATCGGTGAAAAGCATGGGAATAATTGCACAGGATTTCACTTCATTTGCTTGAAATCCAAATAACACCCGTGCTTGCGTTAAAGTCGGTTTGCCGCAAGTGGGTTTGCCTGTTCGTAATTCCAAATCAAACGGTTTTAATTCTTTGCTGTCAGGGGCGATAAAAAGTTTAAGTTTTTCTAAATCCGCGTTGGGTGCGTCTTGAATTAAGCGAATTGCCACAAAATCTGTTAAAAAATACTCCGACAACACAATGTTTAAATTTGTGATGACTTCTTCAAGCGTTAGCGCGTCAAGCAAAGCCAAATTTAATTTGTGCATTCGGTTGACTGCTGTGTCGTTATTTCTGGCAATTTCAATCAATTCAAGTAGCTGATTTTCCATTTCTTGATAACGTGTGCGAAACAATTCCAGTTGTTTAGAAATCAGCGAAACCGCGCCGCCTGTGGCGTGTGGAATGCTGAGTTTTTCAAGCAGTTGTATATTTTCATTGAAAAAATCAGGATGCGCTTCTAAATAATCTGCAACCTGGTCAGCGGTTATGATTGGCACAAGCGCAACTTTCGTATTTGCAATGGGTGATTCAACTAATTCTAATTTTTTCGCTAAACCGCGTTTTTTAGGCGTTACTTTTGTGTTTTCTGTTGTTTCAACTTTTGGTTTTACAACACGCGGTTTACGGGTTTTTTTTTCAACTTTTTTCAATTCTTCATTCATAGCGCAATAAATCCTTCAAATACGCAAGCCGCTGCTCCTGTCATAAAAACAGGCTGTCCGCGTCCTGCCCAACTAATTTGTAACTGTCCGCCTGCTAATTCAACGGTTACAGCGTTGTTTAATAAATTTTGTTCAATGCCAATCACAACGGCTGCACACGCGCCTGAGCCGCAGGCTTGTGTTTCACCCGCGCCGCGTTCAAACACGCGCAATTTAATAGTATTTTTATCAATTACTTGCATAAAACCGATGTTTGCGCGTTCGGGGAAAATTTTGTGACTTTCCAAAGCTGCGCCAATCGTTTCAACAGGTGCTGTTTTTACATCGTTAACTTGTAAAACTGCGTGCGGATTACCCATTGACACCGCGCCAAAGGCTTTTTCTATGCCATTCACATTGACAGTATAAAAACGCGCTTCTTGTTCCATTATCATAGGAATTTCAGCAGGCGTATGTTTGGGAATGCCCATATTGACGGTAATTAAATCGTTGTCGGTAAAACTTAAAACCAGTTGCCCTGATTTAGTTTCAACTACGATGTCATTTTTATCCGTTAATTTTTTGTCTCGCACAAAACGGGCAAAACACCGTGCACCGTTGCCACATTGTCCAACTTCTGAGCCGTCGGAATTAAAAATGCGATATTTAAAATCCGTATTTTCTTGAGTCGATTTTTCAACGACTAACAACTGATCAAAACCAATTCCCGTATGACGATCAGCCATAAAACGAATTTTTTTAGCGGTAAGTGCAATGCGTTGATTGATGGCATCGACCACGACAAAATCATTGCCTAAGCCGTGCATTTTGGTAAATTTCATGAGTGTTTCAATTTAAAAATTGTAAAAATTAAAGAAAATAAAAGGCGTGCAACGCCTGACTTTGCAGTTATTCTAATACATCTTACTTTTCAACGCGGCGATAAATCCCGAAAATTTGAAAGCAAATCATGCAAACACACACTCTACAATCTCAATTGAATACACAAAAAATTACGGTCATGCTCGTGGACGATCATGCAGTAGTTCGCGCAGGTTTTCGTTTATTGCTGGCAACAGAAGCCGAAATTGAAGTGATTGCCGAAGCGCAGCGCGGTGAAGAAGCTCTGCAATTTTATGGCGAGTTGCAACCTGATGTGGTGGTGATGGATTTATCGATGGCGGGAATTGGTGGTTTGGAAGCCACGCGCCGTTTAAGTTCACGTTATGAAAATGCTAAAGTCATTATTTTCAGCGTGCATCATGAAAAAGTTTATGTACAACGGTCATTAAGTGCAGGCGCAAAAGGTTATATTTGCAAACACGCTCATCCTGACGTTTTAATCACGGCTATTAAAAAAATTTCGAAAGGTGAAATTTATATTGAACCGAATTTATTTGAAGAGTCAGAGCGTCTTACTCACGAAACCGATTATCAAGCTGTTATCAATGCGTTTTCACCGCGTGAATTTGATATTTTTTTATTGCTTGCCAAAGGTTTAACCGCGCATCATATTTCTGAACAATTGTGTTTAGGTTATAAAACAGTCGCTAATTACGGCACAAACATTCGCAGTAAATTAGGCGTAAATTCTAGTGCAGAACTGGCGCATATTGCGTTGTCGTTGAATTTAAATTTATGAATTTTAGGAAAAATTCCTATAGGTTTTTTCACAAACTAAATTTAGACTTTGCAACTTTAAAAGCCGCTTATTTCACATCAGCTTTTAAAGGATTGTTCTTGGTTCTCCACTCATCAACCACGCAATTGTAAAAATCGCGTGGTTTTTTTTTGCATCAAACTCAGAATCTAAAAATTATGCTTCGTTTGCCGCTTGGTCAATGTGATAAGTTTGATAAACATAAACAGGAATGGCTAAGTCACCTAATTTTTTCTCAATCAATGGCAAAACGTCATTCCAATCTAAACCACCCACACCTGTTGCTAAACGTGGCAAAGCAAGTGAAGCGAAATTTTCTTTTTCAGCCATTTTGGCTAAGGCTTTTAGTGAATGTTGAACGTGTGAAAGCGTGGCTTTGCCGTGACGATGATCGTGTGAATCAGCTTTTTCTTGGGTGATTAAATTCACAATGTATTTACCTTCCGCGCTTACCCATGCCCACGCATCGCCTTCACTCGGACTGTGTTGATGGCACCAGTGATGAAAATCTTTGTGCATCGAAGGATATAAATTGTGTAATTGCAACGCCAAACCTTTATCCATTGGATCATTGACGCAAACACCTTGTACGATAACTTGCGCTTTGCTGAGTAAAACATCGCCTTCTACTAAATGAATCATGAGATTTCCTTTTTGTTGTGATGGTTAAAAAATTATTGTTTTGTGATTTGCGTTTGCCAAAAATCCAGCGTTGGATTTTTTAGCAAGTCATCCATAAATTCGCAGGCTTTTTTTAAATTTTGCTGTGCGTTATCGCTTAAATCTTCGCCGAGTTCAAAATTCGCAGCACCAATTGCCAGCAAAAAACACGGCGGCGGTGTTTGCTTTTTAATCGTTTGATAAGTATCTAAAATCGCCGCAGGACTCATGGCGTGTGTAGTGTGACTTAAATCTCGCACAGGTTGCAAGCGGGTAAATTTAAACGCGATTTCGCTTTTCACCGAGGCATCAACAAAAACGACGAGTTCACGATTTTCTAAATCAAGCGCGTGTTCAATTTGCAGCTGAAAATCAGTGAGCAAATCGATATTTTCCAGTGCAAAATTTTCTTCAATGTGCTGCAACATCAACACGCCTAGCGCGTCATCACCGCGACTTAAATTTCCGTAACCGAAAACTAAAATAGGTTTAGTCATTTGTGTTTAATCCTAAAAATTACAATTCAATTCGCACGCCAAGTTCGATGACTTTTTCAACGGGAATTCTAAAAAAGCTAATTGCACTGCTGGCGTTATGAAATAAAAATAAAAATAAACCCCGTCGCCACACGGCGATTTTGCTGCGTGGTTTAAACGTGATGCGTTCATTGCCGACAAAAAATGAAACATTTGCCATATCTAAATCTAGCCCTCTTTTTGCTGCTAAACTTAGCGCGTAGCGAATATCGGGGCTTTCCTTGAAACCAAAATACAGTTTTACGCGGTAAAATTGCCCGTTGCTGCCAAAAGTACGGACTTTAATTTGTTGATTTTCATCATCAATATAGGGTTCATCGCTAGTTACAATCGTCAAAACCACCACTCGTTCATGAATGACTCGATTGTGTTCTAAGTTGTGCAATAAAACTTGTGGAATGCCGTGCAAACTTCGTGCTAGATAAATCGCAGTACCTTTAACGGTCACTAATTCATGGGTTGCCATTCTTTCTTCAAGTTCTTCAAATAACACTTTTTTCTCTTCAATGGCTTCAGCCAGTGCGGCGCGTCCTTGAATCCAAGTTGTCATTAAAATAAATAACCCAACACCCACAATTAAAGGCAACCAACCGCCTGAGACAATTTTCAAACTATTTGAGGCTAGAAAAATAAAATCAACCAGTAAAAACAAGCTCAAAAACGAATAGCTAAAAATAGGTTTCCAACGCCACAGCGCGTGTATCACGATGAACGATAAAATCGTGTCAATCATCATTGTGCCAGTTACTGCAATGCCATAAGCGGACGCTAAATTTGACGAGGATTCAAATTCTAAAACTAGCACGCATACCGCAAACATCAGCAGCCAATTTACGACAGGGATATAAATCTGTCCGATTGCACTGTCTGAAGTGTGTTGCACACTCATACGCGGACAATAACCGAGTTGAATCGCTTGTTTGGTGATTGAAAATGCACCTGAAATTACCGCTTGCGAGGCTATAACCGTCACAAAAGTTGATAGAATTAGCAGCGGATAAAGCATCCATGCAGGTGCAAGCAGATAAAAAGGATTTTGAATAGCTTCAGGATTTTGTAGCAGCAATGCGCCTTGTCCAAAGTAATTACAAAGTAAAGCAGGAAAAACAAAACCTAACCATGCAATGCGGATGGGCTTTAAACCAAAATGTCCCATGTCAGCATAAAGAGCTTCTGCACCCGTTATAACAAGCACCACAGAACCCATAATTAAAAAGCCTTTACCACCCAATTCACCAAGTAAATGAAGCGCATGAATGGGATTTAAAGCCGCTAACACTTGCGGTTGTTGCATGACTTGATTTAAGCCCAAAACTGCAAGTGTTATAAACCAAATAATCATAATCGGTGCAAATAAATTTCCGATTCGTGCGGTGCCTCTGGCTTGAATAATAAATAGCCCCGCTAAAATAACCAGCGTGCTAGGAATAACGTAATGATCTAATTTTGGCGCGATAACTTCCAAACCTTCAACCGCACTTAAAACTGAAATTGCAGGCGTAATCACGCTGTCACCATAAAAAAGTGTGGCACCTAAAATTCCCAGTGCGACGATAAGATTCTTTTTATGGGGATTATCTTTGGTTGCTAATGAGGCAAGAGCTGTTAATGCCATCACACCGCCTTCACCTTTATTATTTGCTCGCATGATAACTAACGTGTATTTCATTGATACTACCAGCATCAATGACCAAAAAATCAGTGATAACACGCCTAAAACGTGAGTAGTTTCAAGGCTTAAATGTTCTCGAAAAATTTCTTTTACTGCATATAACGGACTGGTGCCAATATCGCCAAAAACCACACCAATTGTGGCAACAGTAAGTCCCGCAAATTGCTTAGTGTTGAGCTGCTTAGAAAACATAGTTTTTTCTATCTATCCTTGAATAAAAATTTGTGACGCATTAAGCATTGTTAAATTCGGCAACAAAGCAAATAACAGTGCATTTTCACCGCCCGCGCCATCCGCGTCATAATACAAACTTTGCGAGGTCGTGTTAAAAACAATGCGTTGTGTAGTATTTTCTGCGCTTGTCGCATTCGCACTAACGAATAATTCTTGTGCGCTTAAAACATCATTAGCACTTAAAGCGTTAAAAATGGCGTGGTCAAGAATTAACACATCTTCTGCCACGTTGAAATCCGTGATGGTATCAACATTAAAATCACTGAGTTTTGACGCAAAAACAAAACTGTCTTTACCGCCGTTTCCTGTTAATTGGTTTGCCACGCTGTTGCCGATAATTACGTCATCTTGATTTGAACCGATGGCATTTTCAATAATGGTATCGAAAGCAATCGAAACGTTATTTTGTGGCGCATAAAGTTCCGTTGAATTATCGTCATAACGCAAAGTTATCGCCCCAATTGAACCAAATTTTCCTGCGCGTAAATCCAGTTCTTGTTTTTGACTGTGATTACTCGCATCAAGCGTATCAATCCCACCACTATCCCAAATACTCATGTGCGGGTCGGTGTCTTTGTCCCAACGATAAACCGTATCGTCTGAATTGTAATTTTGATTTACACCGTACAACTTTTGAATTGCCGCAATGTCATAAAGCAACGGTGTTTTTTCAGCAACAGCAGCAGAATTTTTATTTAAATCATAACCATCTTTAATCAAATAAGTTGGCAGGTTGTAAGACATGATGGTGTATTGCGTGCTGTCTTTTTCAGTCGTTAAAAATGGCAGTTCCGAACCCGCACCACCTGAACCATAAGAGCGTGGATGTTTTAAACCGAGTGCGTGTCCAATTTCATGTAACAGTGTCGCGTAATCATTGCTACCAATAGCAAAATTTGAAGACGCATCTATTTTTGAGGCATCAATGCGAACGGTGACACGCGAATAATCATTAGTATTTGATTGTTGCGTGCTAGCCTCGCCTGCGGCATCACCCAACGAGCTGACATTCGTAAAAGTAAATTGCGCTGTTTCATTACTGCCTGCGGATAATTCACGGAATTTGAGGTTAGCGATATTTTCGTAGGCTTGCAAAGCCAAACGCGCAGCTTGTTTTTGCTGGTCACTAAAAGGTGTTGCATTCGGTGAAGCGTCGTCTGTGCCTAAAATTTTGCTTAAATCAAACGTGTAAGTGAGTTCTAAATTTCCAGCAGTATCGGTTGAAATTGCAGATTTTGCGTTGGCTAAATCGGCTTTTAAAACATTTGGCGCGGTATTCTCAAACGTAGTATTGAAATTCACAGACGTATCTGAAATGACAGGAATGTCGAGTTTTGTTGCGGTAGTCAATGTCGTTAATGAAGAAACGTCCAAATAATAAGTTCCAGCAGGTAAGGTGTAGATGTGTTTATCAGGCGAGTTTAAAAAGTAAGTGTAACTCACGCCCTCATAACCGCCCGAAATTGTTGGCTTAATAAAGCCGATGTCAAACTGCTTTGCAAGCAGCGTAGTATCTAACGTGAACGCACTGTTTTGTAAAAGCGAAAATTTATAAAACTGTTCACCGTTTTGTGCAGATAATTCTGCATGAATGAGCGAATTTTGAGCATCAAAATCGAGCAGCGGCAAAATGAAATCATCAGAATTTTGCGTGTTAATTAACACTTTAAAATCAGGCTGTTGTGTAGTTGCACTGTTGTTTTTATCAATGCGAACAAAATAATTTCCAGCGGGTACATTTTCATAGCTCTTTAACTGTTTAGTTGCATCATACACACTGTAACTGTAGCTCAAACCGCTTTGTCCACTGTCAGGAAAAACGGCAACATCAACTAAATCAGACTGCGAACTTAAATCTTGAACCTGCAAATTGCTAGGTTGCGTGAGTTGAATTTTGTACCACGTTTGCGCGTTGGTGTTTGCGTCTAATTGCCCTTGTAAAATGACTTGATTCGTTGACGTTGTGGTTTGTGTTAAATCAACGGCTAATTCTTGACTACTTGCACGAGTGCGCCATTGTGAAGGTTCATAATCTGAATAATTCACCCCATTTTGTGGCGTGGGTGAGTAAGAGAGTAGGGCGGTAATGCTGTCTAAATTTTGCAGATTGTTTGATTGATAAATGAAAGGAGCCTCAATTTCGTAATTGAGCGTGCTAGTTGGAATTTCTGGTGGTGTAGGTTTGGGTGTTGAATTATTCGTTTCTGAAATGGGAGTATTTGAAATCGTAACAGGCGTTGTGCCAACTGCTACGCCACCTAAATCAAAATACAAACCGCCTTTTGTTATATCAAAGGCAAATTTTGCGCTGATGGTTTTATCTGCAAAAGCGAGCTGTGAGCCATCGTCGTCATCTTGTACGCCAAGTTGCGTAATCAAGACGTTGTTTTGCAAAATTTTGAGCGTGTTGCCTTGCTGTAAAAATTGATAGTCGGCTTGATTGCCCAGTAATTGCAAGCTATCAACATTACTATCGACGGTGATATTTACAATATCGTTTGCAAGACTGATTTGTTCTTTTGCACCACTGCCAAAAACTGACGTGTTGCTACTTGCAATTTTATAAAACGCATCTGTTGCTTCTAAAAATGTTTTAGCCATTTTGATTTCTCACTTTTAAAGTAATTCCAGCGCAAACATTAACCCATCTTCGCGCCCATTATTTGCCGCAGGATAATAGCCTTTTCTTACCCCGATTTCGTTAAAACCTATCGAATCGTACAGCGCGATTGCGCCAGTATTCGAGGGGCGAACTTCTAAAAACATTTGCTCGGCTTGCGTTTTCGCAATCGAAATCAAGTGTTCTAAAATTTTGCGTCCAATGCCTTGTTTTTGTTCTTTTGGCGAAACGCATAAATTCAAAATATGGGCTTCACCAACTGCCATCGACATGATGCCATAACCCAAAACTTCGCCGTTTAATTCACAAATCCAACATTGATAACGCATATTCAAACAATCACGAAAAATATCTTCTTCCCAAGGAAAGGGATAACTCGATTTTTCAATTTCAACAATTTGCGGCAAGTGTGAACGGTGCATTTTTTTCAAACGCATCAATTCTTTGCGCCCAACAGAATCAGGAAAAACTTTGGCGTAAAATTCCACATCCGCATCGTAAATAACTAAGTCTTTTAAACGGTCAAGCAGTTCAAGCATTTTTAAATTCTCTAAGTTTTTAAACTATTACTCGCGTATTTTACATGAACAAATGGTGTAACATTTGTTGCAAAGTGTTTTTACGTTTATTCAAAAAGGAATTATGGCTGATCAAACCCAATACACCGCCGCTGCAATTGAAGTTTTAAGCGGTTTAGAACCTGTTCGCAAACGTCCAGGCATGTACACCGACACCACCCGTCCAAATCATTTAGCACAAGAAGTTATCGACAACAGTGTCGATGAAGCGTTGGCAGGACACGCTTCGCAAATTGAAGTAATTTTGCATCAAAACGGCGCAATTTCTGTGATTGATAACGGGCGCGGAATGCCCGTTGATATTCATCCCGAACAAGGTATAACAGGTGTTGAAGTGATTTTGACACAACTGCACGCAGGCGGAAAATTCTCAAATAAAAACTACCAATTTTCAGGTGGTTTGCATGGTGTGGGAATCTCAGTGGTAAATGCGTTGTCAAAAGATTTAGAAGTCACGGTGAAACGCGGCGGTAAAGTCTATTCGATGCGTTTTGCCGACGGTGAAAAACAAACCGAATTGCTCGAAACGGGAACGGTCGGCAAAAATAACACAGGTACAACCGTTTATTTTTTGCCGAACGAAAAATACTTCGATTCGCCAAAAATTTCGGTTTCAAAACTCAAACATGTTTTACGCGCAAAAGCGGTTTTGTGTGCAGGACTAAAAATTTTGCTCAAAGTTGAACAAAGCGACGAAGCCTTTGAATGGTGTTATCAAAATGGTTTGCAAGATTATTTGCTTGACCGAATTGGTGAGTTGGAATTTTTCCCCGAAACACCATTTATGGGCAACATGAGCGCAGACCACGAAGCGGTTGAATGGGGCGTTTTGTGGGCGGTTGAGAATCCAAATGAAATGGTTGCCGAAAGTTACGTCAATCTTGTTCCAACCGCGCAAGGTGGCACACACGTCAATGGTTTGCGAGCAGGTTTAACCGAAGCGATTCGAGAATTTTGCGATATTCGAGATTTATTGCCGCGTGGCGTAAAAATCGCGCCTGAGGACGTTTGGGAACAATGCCATTTTGTGTTATCGGTCAAACTCGAAGACCCGCAATTCTCAGGACAAACCAAAGAGCGGTTAAGTTCGCGTGAATGTGTGGCGTTTATTTCGGGCGTAGTGAAAGACAGTTTTAGTTTGTGGCTCAATTCGCATACCAGTGAAGGCGAAAAAATCGCGGAGTTAATCATTAACAGCGCACAAAAACGCCTCCGTTCAAATAAGAAAATCGTTCGCAAAAAAATCACCGCAGGACCTGCATTACCAGGGAAATTAGCGGATTGCTCCGCGCAAGACATCAATCGCACGGAGTTATTTTTAGTCGAAGGCGATTCGGCAGGTGGAAGTGCGAAGCAAGCGCGAGAGCGTGATTTTCAGGCCATCATGCCATTGCGTGGCAAAATTTTGAACACTTGGGAGGTGGAATCTTCGCAAGTGATGGCTTCACAAGAAATTCACGATATTGCCGTCGCGCTCGGAATTGAACCCGATTCGGACGATTTACAAGCATTACGTTATGGGAAAGTTTGTATTTTGGCCGATGCCGATTCGGATGGAAATCACATTGCGACCTTGATTTGCGCGTTGTTTTATAAACATTTCAACGCATTAGTGCAAAATGGTCACGTTTTTGTTGCCATGCCGCCGCTTTATCGCGTTGATGTGGGTAAGCGTGTTTTTTACGCACTCGATGAATCCGAACGACAAGGCATTTTAGACAGAATCAAAGCAGAAAAAATCAAAGGACAAGTGAACGTGCAGCGTTTTAAAGGGCTGGGCGAAATGAACCCAAGTCAATTGCGCGAAACAACCATGAATCCTGATACACGCCGATTGGTGCAGTTAACGGTTGGTGATTTTGAGGCAACCGAAGGGATGATGGATTTATTGCTTGCTAAAAAAAGGGCAGGGGACAGAAAAGCCTGGCTTGAAGCAAGCGGACATTTGGCTGAAATTACATTGTAAGCTGGAGATTTTATGGGATTAGCAGTAAGTCAAACGCATTTTTTTACCGAACAAGAATATCTTGAAATGGAAAAATGTAGTGAAATAAAACACGAGTATTTTGATGGCGAAATTTTTGCGATGGCAGGAACAAGCAAAAATCATCAACTTTTAACAGGCAATGTTTTTGCAGAAATACGCAATCATTTAAAAGGCACGCCTTGTTTAACATTTAGCTCGGACATAAAAATACGACTGGATAAAGGTAACAAATTTTTTTATCCCGATGTGGTAATTGCTTGTGAAAAAGAAACGGATGAGTATTTTGTTAATTCGCCGCGTCTAATTATTGAAGTGCTGTCAGATTCAACACGCAAATTTGATAAAGATTTAAAGCGTAAAATTTATCAAAACATTCCGAGTTTGGAAGAATACGTTTTAATTGAGCAAGACCATGTTGAAATTGAAATCAGCCGCAAAGCTGAAAACTGGCAATCAAGTTATTATTTTCTTGGTGATGAAGTGCGATTTGAATCGATTGGTTTAATTTTGCCGATTTTGGAAATTTATGCGTGAGTTGAAAATAAAGAATTGCGTGAATTTTTTGCTAAACTCGAAACCTCAAACAACTAACCATTTTTAGGAATATCACAATGCGTAGAGTCATTTTTAATCAAAAAGGGGGCGTGGGAAAATCCACGATTACCTGTAATTTAGCGGCAATCAGCGCAGTTCAAGGCAAAAAAACGCTCGTTATCGATTTAGACGTGCAAGGCAATTCAACGCAATACTTGCTCGGGCAAAAAGTCACCGACAGCGATAAAACGATTGTACATTTTTTCAAAGAAACATTAAGTGTTTCACTTTTTGGAGGCAGTAAAAGTGGTAGCGGTTTAGAAACCGCCATTCATGCTACGCCCTTTCCGAATTTATATGTTTTGCCTTCACACCCAGAAATGGAACCGTTGCAAGCGCGTTTAGAATCACGTTACAAAATTTTCAAACTCAAAGAAGCGTTAGAAAAATTGGAAGGTTTTGACGAGATTTACATGGACACGCCGCCAATTTTGAATTTTTACAGTCAATCTGCTTTGATTGCGGCAGATAAATGTTTAATTCCATTTGATTGCGATACTTTTGCGCGTGATGCTTTGTATTTACTGATGCAAACGCTCACCGAAGTGAAAGCTGACCATAATCCGAATTTAGAAATTGATGGCATTATCGTCAATCAATTCCAAAAACAAGCCAATTTGCCGCGCCAATTAGTCAACGAATTGATTGCAGAAGGCTTGCCCGTTTTAAGTTGTATGCTTTCAACTTCGGTGAAAGTGCGCGAATCTCATTCAAAATCCCAGCCATTGGTGCATTTTGAACCTTCTCATAAATTATCTGATGAATTCCGTGCGCTTTATGCTGAAATTCACAACCGTTAAAAGTTTTTTCAAAACCTACTGGATGCCCGTTTTGTCGGGCATTTTTATTGGCACGAGTTATATTCCATTTCCACCTTGGGCGGCGTTATTTGGTTTTGTGCCATTGTGGATTTTTTGGCTCAGACAAACTGAATTGAAACCTGTCATTTTTGGCGGATTTACCACCGCGTTTGTTTTTACGCTGATTGGTTTTAATTGGATGACGTATTTGTTGCACGAATTCGCGGGTTTGAATTGGGCATTGGCGGTTGTGGGCATGATTTTATACGCGCTGTTTGCTCATACGTTTGTGCCAATTGCGGGGATTGTTTGGTTTTGGCTGAAAGAAAAATTGCATTGCTCCCCTGCTCTTTCGCTGGGATTGCTCACGATTATCACGATTTTAAGTGAAGCCTATTCGTTCACGTTGTTTGATTGGAATTTTGGTTATTCATGGTTTGGTTACGGCGTACCGTTTTATCAACTCGCTGAAATTGTCGGTTTTAGTGGTTTGAGCGCAATCACGTTAGCGTTTAATTTGCCGATTTATTTGGCGTGGAAATATCGAAATGAGCGCAAAGGCAAAATACTTTTTGGTTCAATTGTAGGCGTTTTCGCTTTGTTAAATTTAAGTGGTTTCGCGTTAGAAGCGCGTTTACCAAAACCAGACGCAGAATTTAACGTCTTAATGGTTCAAGGTAATGTCGGCAGTATGGAAAAAATGGCGGCGGAATCGGGTGAAGGTTATGGACAAGTGATTTTGAATCGGTATTTATCGCTAACGCATGAAGCCTTAGAAAAGCATAAAAATGAAAAAATCGATTTTGTTTTTTGGGCAGAATCAGCGTTTCCCACTTTTTTGGGTGAGAATTTAGTTGATCAAAATGATTATCCACGTCAGTTGCAAGAATTTTTAAAAGAACACAATGTTCCCCTTGTGACAGGTGCTTACAGCGTCAAATTTCCAGAACGATTATTGACAAATTCGCTGTTTTTGCTCGATGAACAAGGCGAAATTATTCCACCGCATTACAGTAAAACGATTTTGCTTGCCTTTGGAGAATACATTCCGTTTGAAGAATACTTTCCACAAATTCGCAATTTTTTACCACCGATTGGACATTTTGCACGCGGCGATGGCGCGACAACCTTGTTTAATTTGTATGATTTGAAAATGGCACCGCAGATTTGTTACGAAGGGCTGTTTGCTTATTTTTCGCGTGATTTGGCGAATTTGGGCGCAGATGTCATTGTGAATGTCACAAATGATTCATGGTATGGAACATGGCAACAACCGTATCAGCATTTTTATATGACTCTGGCGCGGGGCGTTGAATTTCGCCGTCCAGTGTTGCGCGTGACAAATACGGGGATTTCGTCAGTGAGTTTAGCTTCTGGGGAAATTTTACAACGTTCACCCATTCATAAAATGTGGGCGGATGTTTATCGCGTGCCGTATTTGAAAAATCCGCCGCCGACGTTTTATCAAGAGTGGTTTTATTTGCTGCCAAGTTTGTTATGGTTGATTTTTGTGGGTTTGCTAATCATAGCTATAAAACAACGAGTTATGACGCGAAAAGTGGCGAATTAACATGAAAAGTTACGAAAACTACAAAAAAAGCTAGCCAAAATAAAAATTTTCTTTATAATGCGCGGCTTATCAAGTTATTTGCCTTGGTGGCGAAATTGGTAGACGCAAGGGACTTAAAATCCCTCGTTCGAAAGAACGTGCCGGTTCGACTCCGGCTCAAGGCACCATAAATTAAAGACCGCTTTTAAAAAAAAGCGGCTTTTTTTATGCCTGTTAATTTTTCAGTGTGAATGTCGTAATTTGATTTTCAAGTGATTCGGTTTCAGGCATTTCACAAGCAACCCGCAAATAATTCGGCGTGTAACCAAACATTTTCACGTTGCCATTTTCTAAAATTTCACGCTGTCCTTCCCACAAAACTTTAAATTTTTCTCCCACATTTTGCAGATAAAACGCTTGTTTCATTTCTTGCGCTAAATGATGCAATTGTTCACTGCGTTGTTTTTTAATCTCATTCGGCACAGGATTTGGCAACGTCGCGGCTTTTGTTCCTTCGCGTGGCGAATAAGTGAAAATATGAATGTGTCCAAAACTACACTGTTTTATAAATTCAAAACTTTCTTGCCATTCTTCCAGCGTTTCATTTGGAAAACCCACAATGATGTCTGTGGTGATGTTGAAATTGGGAATTTGCGAACGTAAGCGTGTCACCATTTTCAGATAATCTTCGGTTTTGCAACGTCGCGCCATTCTTCGCAACACCGCATCACTGCCGCTTTGCAACGGCAAATGCAAATGCGGCATCAAACGCGGATTTTTGAACAATTCAAAAAAATCCTCATTGAGTTCCCACGGTTCAAGCGACCCTAAACGCAAGCGAGGAATTGACGTTTTTCCTAAAATTGCTTGAATTAAGGTGACGATATTTTCGCCGTTATCGCTGCCGTAACCGCCCAAATGCACGCCTGTTAAAATCACCTCGTTAATGCCTTGCGCGTGCAACGTGTTAATTTCTTCAATAACATCTGAAATAGCGCGACTGACTTCTTCACCTCGTGCCACAGTCACAATGCAAAACGTGCAACGATAACGACAACCATCTTGCACTTTCACAAACGCACGTTGCCGCCCGCGTGTAAAAAGTGCAATTTCCGCAGGTTCTGTTGCCATGGCTGGCATGGTTTCAAACGTCAATTCATTTAACGCTTTTTCAACCAGTTGCGTTTTATCTTTGTTACTCACCACTAAATCAACGCCTAATAAATTCTGCGCTTCTTCAGCGTTTAAAGTTGCGTAACAACCACTAACGACTAATTTTGCTTTGGGATTTTCGCGGTGAATTCGACGAATCAGTTGCCGAGATTTACGCGCCGCATCTTGCGTCACAGCACAAGAATTGATGACCACTAATTGCGCGGCTGAAATCTGGTTAGTAATGGCGTGACCTTGCACCTGAAAGGCTTGCGCCCATGTTTCTAATTCGGCTTCGTTTAACCGACAGCCGAGTGTTTTTAAATGAATCTGCATACTTTAATAACTTTTTGCTTTGGCGCGACGCGCTAAACGTTCACGTTTTTTGATTTCCCATTCGGTTGGTTTGGCTTTTTTGCCGTGGAATGGATTTTCAGGTGATTTGAAAACCAACTTAATCGGCGTGCCGCTCAGTTGCATTGCCGTTCGATAGTAATTGATTAAATAGCGTTTATACGAGTCGGGCAACTCGTCAGTTTGCACTCCGTGAATGACGACAATCGGCGGATTTCTACCACCTTGATGAGCGTATTTGAGTTTAATGCGTCGTCCATTCACCAAAGGCGGTTGATGCGCGGTTGTGGCTTCTTTGAGCATTCGGGTTAAATTTGGTGTTGACATATCCAGCATTGCCGCTTCATACAGCCCTTGTACACAATCAAACATTTTGCCAACGCCGCTACCATGCAGCGCAGAAATCGGGTGTTTTTCAGCAAAATCGACAAACGTAAGTTTGACTTCCAGCAAACGGTTAATTTTGTCTTTTTGGTCTTGCGAAATGCCGTCCCATTTATTTAAACCAATAATTAACGCCCGCCCTGCTTCTAAAACTAAACCGAGTAAATGTGCATCTTGGTCAGTAATCCCTTCACGCGCATCAATCATGTAAATCACCACATTGGCGCGTTCAACGGCTTGCAGAGCTTTTAAAACGCTAAACTTTTCAATGGCTTCGCCAATTCTTGAACGGCGACGCATTCCCGCCGTATCAATCAAGGTAAATTTTTTGCCGTTGCGTTCAAATGGAATGTAAATGCTGTCGCGGGTTGTGCCTGCTTCATCGAAAACCACAACGCGCTCTTCGCCAAGCAAACGATTTACCAGTGTCGATTTACCAACATTGGGACGACCGACAATTGCAATGCGGATTTCATCTTTATTTTCGGCTTCGTCTTCGATTTCAATTGGCAATAATTTGTCTGTCAATCGCAATAATTCGGGAATGCCTGTGCCGTGTGACGCAGCAATTTTTATCGGTTCACCTAAACCTAAACTGTAAAAATCTGAAACTGCGTTAAATGAATCGACACCGTCAGTTTTGTTGGTAACGAGCAAAACGGGTTTGTCTAAACGGCGCAACATATCGGCAATAACTTTGTCTGACGCGCTTAAACCTGCGCGACCATCGACCATGAAAAACACAATGTCAGCTTCTTCTAAAGCCATTTGTACTTGTTTTCGTGCTACACGTTCAATGCCTTCGGCATCGTCGGCAATTCCGCCCGTATCGACCACTAAACAAGGGCGAATATCTTTATTTTTGACGCGCCCATATTGACGATCGCGCGTTAAACCCGCGAAATCGGCAACAATCGCATCACGGGTTTTGGTTAAAAAGTTAAATAAGGTCGATTTGCCCACGTTGGGACGACCGACTAACGCAATAACTGGTAGCATGATTTTTTTAAATAAGTGAATGAAAAGTAGATTGAAAAAATTTTGAGGGGCGTTTTATAGCATCTTTGAGATTTTAACCGATGTTACGCAACCGCAATAAAAAATAACGTATGTGCAGGTTCTAAACCCGCCCTATCATGCACAAATTTTTGATAATGGCAGTTGTGTTTCATTATTTATGTTTCGCGTACATTGGGCGGGTTTAGAACCCGCCCTTACATTGACTTTTATACTAATGAGTGCGTAACATCAAACTTTAAAAGAATTAAAAAATAATAAGACAGGACTTATAACACAAAATCATTAACCGTTAATGTGGTTACGCCATTAAGCTGAATGGAAAAATCTGCACCTTCTTTTGTATCAACATTTCCCCAAAGAATTTGGGTTGATGTTTCAAAAAATAACGAACCTGTCAAAGAAAATTTACCTGAAAATTTATTACCTTCATCAAAATTGGTAAATGGTTGATCGCCTGTTCGGTTGGTATTTGCATCGATTCCAAACAAATCAATTTTATCGCCGTCGCTGGTTTTGAAGTCAGTAATCGTGTCGCGTGTTTTTGTTGTTTTGCCTGTTTCTTTGATGTCATTGAATTGGAAAATATCAGAACCCGAACCACCTGTTAAAGTATCTGCACCTAAACCACCAATTAACGTGTCATCACCTGCTAAACCTGAAAGTTTGTTGTTTTTTGTTGTGCCTGTGAGTTGGTCATTACCGCTGGTGGGTTTGGTACTAGCAACGGCAATAACTGTTGAAGTTATATTAACTGATGTAGAAGCGGGCTTAATAAAAATAGGATTGCTTATTACCGATTCCTCTACACCATTTCCATCAATATATTTGGCTAAAACAGCCCAAACAGCATCATTTAATTCATCACCAGTTAAAAAAACTCTTGAATTTCCAGATTTATTATCTTCTGTAAAATTGTTCATGTTGTACCATGAGTAAGTTACATTACCCATACCGTCGGCATCTTGAATATTATTAGATGCAGTTAATCTTTGACCTATCTCTGGCACACCAGCAACAAAAACTTGACCTGTTGGTAAGTTATTAGCGGTATCTACATCAGCTTTTATTTCAAGAAAAACATCATTTGTACTACTGCTTGGATTCCATCCCGCGCCAACATAATAAGTTCCAGTGTATGGAGCAATAAAATCATCCATTTTGATCGAGCCATAATCTGAAAATAGTGTTGTAGCACCAATTTTCTCTGCAATGATTGATCCGTATTTATCAAAAATTCGAATTGATATAGGTTGGTTTTCACTTAAACTAAAAATATCATAAGTTGCACCTTTTTTTGCCTCAAAAGAAATTACCGAGTCGTATCCATAAAAACTAAATGAAGAATTAGAATGATAGAATGCTTGCTTATCCCATTTTGAGAAATCGGAGTCTTTATTTATTGTTTTATCTAAAAAAGATTGGTAAGGGTCGGATGTATTTCCAATGTTATCGAAGGTAATATGTCTATTTTTTGTAATATCAAACATTGTCTGAACATTCAATTTATCAGCCAACGACTCTTTTTCGACATCTATTGACAATGCAACATAAGCAGGAATCGATTCTACTTGATTCCATTCTATATCGACGTAGTATTTCCCTGTATACGGTGCTAATAAACGATTGGAACTAACAAGAATACTTGAGGCTGAATGGAAATCAGTACCTAACTCAATGTGAATTGGCTTTCCAGCATTATCAAAAACTTTAATAGAATGTGGCATTTTCAGACTGCCACCACTTACACTGTAAAACGTATCTCTTTTTCCATCAAACGAAAAAATATGAGGCTCTTTAAAGTTTGCGGGATTAGTAAAATAGGATGCACCTAATGTGAAATCAGTGCTACTTACTTCAAATGTCAGTGGTTTAGCACTAAGCATGTTTTCGGTAGTTAGGCTATCAACATAATCTAATACTTGATAAGTAGACATTTTTTGTTCCTGAGTGGAAGTTAAAAATTTAATCGTTGTTTTGTGATTTCAGCTCAAATGCGCGAAGTTTTTAACGAATGTGGTTTAAAAATCACTTTCGGTTAAATGGGCATCTTTAAGCAATCTGCTCAGTGTGCCAATTTTTAAATCTTGATTTGCATGAACGGGTACAGTGAGAATTTCACTGTGTTCTGGATGCGTGAAAATGTGATGACTGCCGCGAATTCGTTGCAATTCCCAACCGTATCGTAATAACAAGCGACAAAACATTTTGCCAGAAATGCTTTTCATAATTCAATTTCAGCAATTCGTGCATTGGTGTTTGTTGTGATGCGAGCGGTAGCCACTTCGAGCCAACCTAAAGCGGCTTCTTGAATGTTGAATAAAATTTCTTCTACTGTTTCACCTTCAGAAACACAACCCGCAAATGCGGGTATTTCAGCCCAAAAACCGCCTTCTTCTGCGGGATGAATGATAACTTTTAATTTCATGAGAATTGCTCCGATGTTTTTGTGTGTTGTTTTGTAATTTCAACTCAAATGCACGAAGTTTTTAGCGTTTGTAATTTGTAACGCTAATCACTATTTCGTAATTGCGCGACGGCTTCAATGGTTAAGCCAGTTGCTTCGGCAATCGTTTCTATATCAAGCCCTTTTACTAATAATTTTTTGGCAATAGCTAAGGCTTTTTGATGCTCACCTTGTGTAATGCCTTGTTCAATACCTTGTGCAATACCATCCATTAAGGCAGTTTCAATCACGTTTTGATTTATCGCAATTTTAAATTCTTGCGCTTCATAAATATCAAGCTCTTCAGCTGTCCAAGTATGTTGAGCTGCCACTTCGTAAGCCTCTTGAAGCGCGGGTGTATCTGCATTTTCAGGCACACGATCTAAATCATCGGCGTGTTGCAGAAAATAGATCCATTTATCTGCAACTGTTTCAAGCTCTGCTTGTGATTTGGTAAATTTTTTGAGTTCAATAAAATTAAATTCCAAATCTTTTAAATCATGTTGCCCTGTGTCTTTATTTAAAATCAGATGTCGTGAAATCACGTTATCATGCTCAAACATATTGAAATCTAAGATTCCCAAAAAAATTACAGGTTTCAAAAGGTGATATTTTTGCGTTTTTTTGAATTGTTGGCTGTAGGCTTTGGAACTGTAATAAACAGCGCGTTTGGCAAAAGCGGTTTCTTTTTCGACTTGCATTTCAACGATAAATTCCCGTTTTAATTTGTCGGTCGCTTTCACATCTAGCGTGGTTTCTTTCAAACCTTTAAAACGCGGAGCTTGATACGCATTGTTTATCGTGACGCTTTCAATGGGGGAATCGAGTTCTAAAATTTCGTTTAAAAATTCAATCAAGATGTTTTTGTGTGCGTCGTTGCCAAAGATTTTTTTAAACGCAATGTCGGTTTTGGGGTCTACGAATTTCATAAGATTCTCTAATTTTAAAATTAGATTGTGCGTTGTTTCGTCATTTCAGTTCAAATGAGCGAAGTTTTTAGTTGGTGCAATTTGTAATTGAAATCCCAATGATTTAATCAGATGAAACACGCTATCAAAACTCGGTTTTTCGGTTTCGTTTGCAATGGTTAAATGTTTTGCTCTTGCCACGTCTTGCAACGCTTGTGCAATAAACTCTGAATCATCGCCTGCTTCTTCAAAACACGCTTCTAAATATAACGCAATGTCTTCTTGTGTTTTTAAATGGTCTAAAATGTTCCATTCTTTGAGAAATGTTTCTGTGGTTAAAATTTTCTTCATTTTTGTCTATTTTGAATTTGGCTTTGTCATTTCAGCGAAAATGCGCGAAGTTTTTACCGTTGCACTTACAAATTACCTAGCTTTCAATGCCGCAACACTGCCATCTTTGGCATAAATGTAAATGACATCATCAATCACAACGGGCTTATTTTCAATTGGACTATCTGTGATTTGAATTCGTCCAAGTTGCCGTCCATCTGTGCTACTGAGCCAATGCACATAACCTTCAAAATCACCAACAACAACATAATTCTGATACGTTGCAGGCGCAGTTAAACGACGATGATGCAAATCTTTTTGTTGCCACAATCCGCCACCGCTACGTTGGTCAACTTGCCAAACATGACTTTTTGAGTCGCTTAAATACAAATAACGAAAATCGTTACTTAAACCCGAATGTGAAGAAATGTTTTCATTGCGCCACATTGCATCACCGTCTGAGGCTGAAATTGCGGCAACACCCCCTCGATAACTGGCAATATAAATCACATCGTTAATCTCGAGTGGGTCAACATCTAAATCAACTAAACGCTCAACTTCGGTGCGACCTTTCGGAATTGAAATAGTCGATTCCCAAACGTGTTTGCCGTTTTTCAAATCCAGCGCGACCATTTTGCCGTTGTCGTAACCTGCAATCACTTTGTTTTCAACAATAAGCGGTGCGCCTGCACCGCGAATGCTAAGAGCTGGCACGTTATGTTCATAACTCCATAATTTCGCGCCCGTTTGTTCATTTAACGCAGTCACTGTACCGTCGGTGGTTCGAACAATCACAATTCCTTTTGCAACGGCGGGAACGGCTAATACTTCGCTAGAAACTTTGACAGCCCAGCGTTTTTCGCCAGTATCGCTGTTGAGTGCAATTACATCGGCGTTACTTGAACCTAAAATCACTGTTTCATTGCCCAATCCCACGCCACCAGATAAACGCATTTCTGTTTCAGCGTCCCAAATTTTATCACCCGTGATTAAATGCCGCGCTTGTACTAAACCTTCACGGTCGGCGGTGATAATTTTTTGAGCATAAATGGCAGGTGCAAGTTTGACGCTTTGTTCATTTGTGCCAATGCCTGTGGAAGAACTCCACAATTTTTCGATTTCCACTTCGGCTTTGTATTCTGTTAATTGTGCAGGCGGTTCGGAATTGTCTTCGCCGCCTAAAAAATAATCAGAAATACCAGACATGGAATCTTTAACAACATCCATTGTGCTACAGGCAGTGAGCGATAACGCTGTAAGTAATAAAAATGTGCGACGCATTAGTTTGTACTTTCCAATTTTTCAGGTGCAGTTAAATCATCGAGTTTGAATTGCAACAACGGCGAGTTATAACCTTCACGAATTGCTTTTTCATAAGCAGTTCGCGCTTCATCGATGCGATCGAGTGCAATGTATAAATCACCGACTAATTCATCATAATTGCCTTCAAAACCTGCCGCTTTTTTAGGATCAACTTGTCCAACCAATTGCAAGCCTTTTTCAAATTCGCCTGTTGCCAAATACAAACGCACTAAACGCAATTTTGCGAGTTGGCTTAAATCATTGGATTGATTGGCTAAACTTTCTAACAACGCTTTTGCACCAGCTAAATCACCTGCTTCGACTTTGGTTTTAGCTTGCATTAACATGCTGTAAGTTGCGTATTCAGTTGAATTAAATTGTGTTTTAAGTTGATTTGCCACACTATCAATTTCAGCCACTTTATTTTCAGCGACATTTTTAAGTAATTGGTCATAAACAGCAGAGGCTTTACCCATTTGTTCTTTTTGGTAATCTTGCCAATAATTCCAGCCCAAAATCGCAGCAATGCCAATGCCTAAACCAACCATTGCGGAAGTGGCGTTTTCCTTCCACCATTTTTGCAAGGCTTCAACTTGTTGTTCTTCAGTTTCGTATAGTTCCATAATTTTTAAGTCTTAAATTGATGATTAAACGTTTAGAATTTGCGTTATTGTAACCAGTTAAAAATTGAAGTTCTGCGATTTTTTTATTTTTAGATAGAATTAAACTGCATAAAGCGGTGTTATGTTTGGCAAAATTTAGCATCTTCATCAAAAACAGCAGGGCGGGGGATTTGTAAAAAAATATCCGCTTTATTTTTGCAGCATGTTTGCTGCGTTAATTTTTAGGTAGCACAACGTGCCACAGACTATTTTTCAAGATTTTTCTATTTTTACACAACCCGTTCCATTCACCCTTTTAGTTGGCATTATTGGTTTGCTGGTCGGTAGTTTTTTAAACGTGGTGATTTATCGTTTACCGATTATGATGCAGCAACAATGGCGCGTTGATTGTTTAGATTATTTAAAAATTGAACATTCGACAGAGGGTGAAACGTTTAATTTAGCGTTACCAAAATCAACCTGTCCAAATTGCAAAACACCGATTTTGGCACGGCATAACATTCCCGTTTTGAGTTATTTGTGGCTGCGTGGAAAATGTGCGACATGCAAAAATCCCATTTCAGCGCGTTATCCGACTGTTGAATTATTGACGGCGATTTTATCAATGAGTGTTGCGTGGCATTTTGGTTTTAGTCAGCAAGCTGCCGCAGGTTTATTTTTGACTTGGACGTTAATTGCGTTGAGCGGTATCGATTTAGACCATCAACTTTTGCCCGATGTGATTATTTTCCCAACGCTTTGGTTAGGTTTGATTTTAAGTTTATTTAATGTTTTTACGGACAGTCAAACTAGCATTATCGGTGCAGCAGCAGGCTATTTGTTATTGTGGTCGGTTTATCACGGTTTCAAATTATTTACGGGCAAAGAAGGCATGGGGCAGGGCGATTTTAAATTATTGGCAATGCTTGGTGCGTGGCTTGGTTGGCAGTATTTAGGACTAATTATTTTACTTTCATCGCTCGTTGGCGCGACGCTTGGTTTAACGTTAATTTCATTGAATAAACAACAACGTGAAACGCCGATTCCATTTGGTCCTTATTTAGCCGTTGCAGGCTGGATTGCACTATTATGGGGAGATAGATTGAACACTTTATATTTTGGCTAATTATTTAAAACAATGACAAATTTACAACTCGCCGCTAATGGCAAATTAAAGCATTTCTTAACACCTGAAGGTTTGAGCGCAGAACTTCTCACCCAAATTTTAGATAAAGCCGAAACATTTTTAGATTATTCAGGGGCGCAAGCAAAAATCAAAAGTGTGCCTTTGCTTAAAGATAAAACGGTGGTGAATTTATTTTTTGAAAATAGCACCCGAACCCGCACGACGTTTGAACTTGCGGCAAAACATTTGGGCGCAGAAGTGGTCAATATGAACATTGCCACCTCGGCAACGTCGAAAGGCGAAAGTTTGCTCGACACGATTCGTAATTTGGAAGCAATGTTTGTGGATGGTTTTGTAGTACGACACGCAGTTAGCGGCGCAGCACATTTTATAGCCCAGCAAACATCGCCACATATTAGCGTGATTAACGCAGGTGACGGGCAACATGCTCATCCAACGCAGGCGATGCTTGATATGTTCACGATTCGAAAATTAAAAAAAGATTTTTCGCAGCTTCGCGTAGCGATTATTGGCGATATTTTGCATTCGCGTGTGGCGCGTTCAGAAATTCATGCGTTGAACATTTTAGGTGCAAAAGAAGTGCGAGTGATTGCACCAAAAACGCTTTTGCCTGCTGAAATTGAATCATTAGGCGTAACCGTTTCACACGATTTGCACGAAGGTTTAGCTGATATTGATGTCATTATCATGTTGCGTTTGCAAAAAGAACGGATGACTTCGGCTTTGTTACCGAGTGAAAGTGAGTATTTTAATTGCTTTGGGCTGACGGAAGAAAAATTGAAACTGGCAAAACCTGATGCGATTGTGATGCACCCAGGTCCGATAAATCGCGGTGTGGAAATTGATTCCAAAGTAGCTGACGGAAAACAATCGGTAATTTTGCAACAAGTCAGTAATGGTGTTGCAGTGCGAATGGCGGTGATGGCAATGACGATGGCAGCTTAACTGCTGTGCAAGAAGTTAAACGGTTGGCGTTGTTGTCACAATTGAACACTTTTGGCGGGAAGGTACGCACTCATGATGTAGTATCAAAAGTGCGGAATATCATTAAGCGTTATACCGATTGCAATGTCACCAATGAACAAATGTGTGCGGTGGTTGAGCGGATGTTGAATTTGAATTGATAATAAATTTTGGAAATATATGAGCATAAAATTTAATTGGACTCACCCTTACTGCAACGGAATAACTACTATTTATAGTGCTGTTAGCAAATTTGGTGAAAATAAATTCCCTCACGTTTGGACTGTATTTAAACAATTAGCCATTCCAGCATTGTTATCTTGCTTTTATACGGTATGGGATTTTTATTCCGACTCTGAAAAAACATTTTCAACTTCAGAATTTATAAAAGTTATGGCTCCTGCATTATTTTTTTTAATGTGGTTAGTTGGATTGCATGAACGAGCTAAAAAACGTCAGTCTGATTCCGAATCATTTAACTCCTTAGAAAAAAATATTGAGACATTGGCAGATGCTGTAAATCAATTAAATACTCAAAAAAAATCTACTGTACCTCATTCATCTAATGCACAGACACTCGCGTTTAGTCAGATCATGCTTTTAGAAGCAGAAGGCGTATTTAACAGTGGGCATCGTTTAGCTGCATTACTACAAGCTGGAGTTGCTTTTGAACAATCTGTTATTTCTTTTGCAAGGTCACGAAAACTATGCGATGAGAATAGATTCATTCCTTTGTCGCGATTATTAGGGGAATTTAAACCTTATTTATCCAGAGACGAAATAATTGAACTTAATGCTTTGAGAGAGGTTAGAAATAAATTAGCTCATGCAAACGAAAAAGAGCTTAGTTATATCGCAAATGCAGAGAGGATTTTATACGCATATCGTTGGGCTATCAATACGTTAGAAGATAAAAAGTACAGCAAATGATTTAGTAACAACTATGACAACTAATTTTAAAAGAAATTTTCAGTCTCAATTTAACAAAAAAAGCAGATTAAAAACCTGCCTTTTTACAGAATTAGAAATGAGAAAACTGAGCAAGCCAAGGACAGAATTGAGATAGGAATTTAACCATGTTAGGAATTCCAAAAATAATAGCTACGATAGAACCACCAACAGTAGCGCACATTTTGATAATAAATTTCTGATTTTCTCTTATTATCTTTTTATTTTCTTCTATTTGACGTGAGTATTCAGCAGATATGTTGTTTTCAACAATAGGGAGTTGTTCACAAAAAGAAATCACCAATTCAAAATCATTCGATTCAAGTATCTGTTTGTAGATGTTAATTCTATTTTCTACATTGGCACGAGAATCTGTAATCTGATTATGTATTCTTGAAATTGCTTCCATTACTTTTTGGATATTTGGAACGAATATAACTAATTCCTTTCCAGTATCAATACTAGATAGCTCTCGGATTTTAGATGAGGAATAACCAAGAATTAAATCAATTGAATCATTAAAAGCATTTTTTGTAGCATGAGTAGCTTTTTGTAAATACTCTAATTTTTCATCATCATCAGTTTGACATGATTCTGATAAAAATTCTTTCAATCCACGAGAGCAATAGCGAAATTCATTATGAATTTTGTCATCAATTACGTTCAATAAAGTTTGTAGTCTTTTGTATGCACTTTCTGCAATTCCGTAAAGCTCGACAAATTCTTTTAGGCGTTTTTCAACTCTTTCAGAATACATGACGTGTCCATGTTTGATTTTTCCATTAAACCAGAAAGAACGGTTACAGACGACAAATAATGTTCTCTGGTACTTTCATCTAGTCTTCCTGATAATCGCTCATAAACATTTCCACGAACATTCAAGATACGTTTTGAATTGTGTTTTTTAGCCGCATCTGAAGGAGAATGTCCTGCACGCGGAAAATCAGCAAATGCCATTAGTATTTTGTTCATAGTATTATGTGTATGCTCAATTATTTATATTTATTATTAGTGCTTTACAAAAACAAATATGTAAAACAAGCGAATAATTATACACACTATAATTCGGCAGTTACCAAATAATTTGTAAAAATTATTTTCACAAATATGAAATTTATTCAATTTTTTTGACAACCAATCACCAGCGTGGTTATGATTTTTCCGCTTTCAAAAGAAAGCACTGGCTTCAAAACCAGTTGAACAGAGTCTTACCTACACAAAACCACTTCAATTACTCGTTGCTGAAAAATTCGGCAAACTTCACAAAAATATCATTGCTTACGAAATGACAAAAGACGGATTCATGTTTTTAGTCATGGAATTCACAGGCAAAGCCGCCGCGCAAATCAAAGAAGCCTACATTAGAAAGCTGTGAATAACGATTTTTTTGATAGAATTCACGCCCCGTAAATTTTTTAATTACTTTTAACCTTAAAATTTGAAATGACTGAACAAAATTATAATTTAGCGTTTGTTTTTCCTGGTCAAGGCTCACAATCTGTAGGAATGCTTGACGATTTGGCTGCAACGTATCCTGAAGTAAAACAAACCATTGAACGTGCGTCGGATGCGTTAAGCAAGGATTTGTGGGCGTTGATTTCTGACGAATCGCTTGCGTCTGAACTCAATCAAACACATAACACGCAACCTGCGATGCTCGCAACAGGTGTTGCTGTTTGGAATGTGTGGACAAAACACAGTGTTTGTCGTCCTGCATGGCTTGCTGGTCATAGCTTAGGTGAGTACAGCGCGTTGGTTTGTTCAGGTGCGTTGAATTTTGAAGATGCGGTAAAACTCGTTGCTTTACGCGGTGAATTGATGCAACAAGCTGTCCCCGAAGGTGTGGGCGCGATGGCGGCAATTTTAGGTTTGGAAGATCACGAAGTAGTTAAAATTTGTGCGGAAGCAGAGCAGGGCGAAGTGGTTTCTGCGGTGAATTTTAATTCGCAAGGTCAAGTTGTGATTGCTGGTCACAAAGCTGCTGTTGAACGCGCTATGATGGGAGCAAAAGAAGCAGGCGCAAAACGTGCGTTATCATTACCTGTGAGCGTACCGTCACATTGTGCGTTAATGTTGCCAGCGGCAGAAAAATTAGCACAAGCTCTCGAATCCATTACGATTAACCCGCCAGATACCACGTTAATTCACAACGTTGACGTGTTGTCACATCGTGCGCCTGAACTCATTCGCCACGCGCTTAAAGAACAACTTTATAAACCTGTACGCTGGGTCGATTCGATTAAATTTATGTCTGATCAAGGCGTGACGCAATTTGTAGAATGCGGTGCGGGAAAAGTATTGATCGGTTTAAACAAACGTATTGCTAAAGACGCGCAACATTTCGCGCTTTATGACACAAAAACTATGCAAGAAGTCATGCAGCAACTTGATGCTATTTGAGTTATTTTTTAAATGACCAAAACAATTTTAATCGTTGAAGACGAAGCAAAACTCGCCGCGTTGTTAACGGATTATTTAACGCATGACGGTTTTGAAAGTCATTGGCTCGATAATGGTTTAAATGTCGTGGATTGGGTGAAACAACATTCACCCGATTTGATTTTAATGGACATCATGTTGCCGCACCGCGATGGCATTACATTGTGCAAAGAAATTCGTGAATTTTCTACTGTGCCACTGTTTTTAATCACAGCGCGAATTGCAGAAACAGACCGTTTAAAAGGTTTAGAAATTGGCGCGGATGATTACATTTGCAAACCTTACAGCGCGAAAGAAGTGGTAGCGCGAATTAAAGCAATTTTTCGACGGTTGCAAAATTTTTCTACGCAACTGCCCATAATCGCGGGTTTTAGTTTAGATAAAGAAAAAATGCACGCTTTTTACGAAGGCGTGCCGCTGGATTTAACGCTCAGTGAGTTTCGAATTTTAGCTGCAATGCTTGATAGATGTGGCAAAGTTTATTCACGCGCCACGTTACTTGATATGTTGCATGAAGATGAACGTGATATTTCCGATAGAACCGTTGATACACACGTTAAAAATTTGCGCCACAAACTGCAAAAAATAGCAGGAAATAAAGAGATTATTCAATCGGTTTATGGTGTCGGTTATAAAATCGACACATAACACAGAATTAACCGCGTGGATGAAATTGTTTGTGCAAAATTTTTAAACGCTCTCTTGCAACATGAGTATAAATTTGGGTAGTCGATAAACTCACATGACCTAGTAGTAATTGCACCACACGCAAATCAGCACCATGATTGAGCAGGTGGGTTGCAAACGCATGGCGCATTGTGTGTGGTGAAAGCGGCTTTGTGATTTGCGCCTCAAACGTATAGCGTTTAATAATATGCCAAAAGGCTTGGCGAGTCATGTTGTGTCCGCGATGTGTGACAAAAATATAATCACTTTGTCGCCCACTGAGAAGTAATTCACGACCATTGTTCATGTAGGTTTCTAGCCACTCCAACGCTTCTTCGCCTATTGGCACAAGTCTTTCACGTCCGCCTTTTCCTACAATTTGCAGTACACCTTGCCGTAAATTGAATTGCTCAAATTTTAAATCAACCAGTTCTGAAACGCGCAATCCTGTTGCATAGAGTATTTCAAGCATCGATTTATCACGTTGTCCGCGTGGTAAAGCGACTTGTGGTGCGTTTAATAAGGCTTCAACATCCGCTTCAGTTAAAGATTGAGATAATACACGGGTCGTTTTTGGTGCAGAAATTAACGCCGTTGGGTCAATTTGAATCATATTTTCACGCAGAAAATACCCATAAAAACGGCGTAAACTTGACAAAATTCTCGCTGTGGTTTTACTACTCATTCCTAAGTGATAACGACTAGCCAAAAATTCAGCAATGTTTCCCGAATCTACACTTAACAAGTCTTTGTTAAGCCACTGACTAAAAATTTTTAAATCACTGCGATACGCAGACAGCGTGTTTTTGCTTAAACCTTGTTCAACCCAAGCGGCATCTAAAAATTGCTCAATGAATTTTTCAGCCTTGATGGTCGTCATTTGATTTCAAAATGTAGTTTGTCATGTTGTCACTAGGTTATCTTGGATGCTACAAGGCAATAAAAAACCCGCAAGTTGTCTAACTAGCGGGTTTTTTGACTTCTTTACATCTCATTGGATGCTTATTTGGTGCCGACGACTGGACTCGAACCAGCACAACTTGCGTCACCACCCCCTCAAGATGGCGTGTCTACCAATTTCACCACGTCGGCGTTAATTTTTATTTTGCACTTTCAACTGGAACAGGCACCTCAGACGAAGTTTCTTTCACTGTAGGCACTACTTCTTGTTCTATTTTTGCAGGTTCGATAATTACATCCCGACTTTCTGATTGCTGACTGTTCATGATCGCAAGACCTAAGCTCGTTGTAAAAAACAAGGTTGCTAAAACAGCTGTTGAACGCGATAAAAATGATGCAGCACCTTGTGCGCCGAATACAGAACCTGATGAACCCGTACCAAATGCAGCACCAGCGTCTGCACCTTTACCTTGTTGCATTAGCACCAAGCCAATAACGCCTAAACCTAATAAAACATGAATAACAATAATGACTTGATACATGGTTAACTCAAACTGTAAATGCAGTTAAAAATCGGAAAATATGCCACATTTGTGGATAAGTGGCGCGTATCATAGCGGCTAAAGGCGTTTTATTCAAGCAACGATTGCCTTTTTCACATCTTCAGCAAGTTGTTTTGCAAAATTTTCAACCGTTGAAAAATCACGTCCTTCAACCATCACGCGAATTAACGGCTCTGTCCCAGATGCTCTAAGTAAAACTCGTCCTGAATCGCCTAACGCTTGTTCAACAGCTTTTACTGCACCTTGAATCCCTGCATGACTTAAATTTACTTTTTGCTCCATGCGAACATTGATTAAGACCTGTGGATATTTCTGCATTCCCGATTTCAAATCATGTAATGAAAGTCCCGTTTTTTGCATTTCTGCGACCACTTGCAACGCGGCAATAATGCCGTCGCCTGTTGAGGTTTTATCTAAACAAATAATATGCCCTGAATTTTCACCACCAAGCATACTATTGTATTCATTCATCATTTCAATCACAAAGCGATCGCCCACGTTTGCTCGAAGTAGCGGCAAATTCAAGCCTTTAAGTGCGTGTTCCATGCCTAAATTTGTCATCAATGTGCCAACGATTGGTCCTGTTAATAAACCCGCTTTTAAACGTGCTTTTGCAATGATGTAAATCAATTCGTCTCCATCAACGATTTCACCTTTATTATCAACCATCACAACGCGATCACCGTCACCATCAAGCGCAATCCCAAAATCAGCTTGCTGTTCTAAAATGGTTTTAATTAGATTTTCCGCATTTGTTGCACCAAATTTTTCATTGATATTTAAACCATCTGGATCAGCACCAATTGTGATAACACTTGCACCCAATTCTGTAAAGACGTGTGGTGCAATGTGGTAAGTGGCACCATGAGCGCAATCAACCACAATTTTCATCCCATCAAACGTCATTCCCGCTGCAACACTCGCTTTACAAAATTCAATATATCGTCCCGCCGCATCCGCAACGCGCTTTGCTTTGCCAAGTTTTGACGATTCAACGGTCGTAATCATCGGTGCATCTAAATAGGCTTCAATTTTTTGTTCCAAATCGTCAGGTAATTTCGTGCCTTGCGAGGAAAAAAACTTAATGCCATTGTCATAAAACGGATTGTGCGACGCGCTAATCACGATTCCTGCTTTTGCATGTAACGTGCGTGTCAAATAGGCAACCGCAGGCGTTGGCATAGGTCCAAGCAAACGAGTGTCAACGCCTGCTGCAGTCAAACCAGCTTCAAGTGCTGATTCAAACATATAACCTGAAATGCGCGTGTCTTTGCCAACTAGAACAAAATTATGTCCTTCGTTAGCAAAAACTTGTCCTGCTGCCCAACCAAGTTTTAAAACAAAATCGGGTGTAATGGGGGGCGTGCCAACTTTGCCGCGAATGCCATCTGTGCCAAAATATTTTTTTGTCATTACATTCTCTTAAAAATGAAAAAAGGAGAAACGCCACGCGCTTCTCCTTTTGAAAAGTTACTCGATTTTAATGTTGTTCAACAGGTTTGCCGAGCGTGATAATGTTGTCTGGAATCACGTCATCAACCACAACATGCAAGCCGCCTTTAGGTGGTTTAGGATCGTTCCAACCCGCAGGTTCACGCACGGTTTCTTTGCGATCCATCAAATCATCAATCATATCTTTGTCAATGGTTTCGTATTTAATTAACGCTGCAGCCATCGAATGCAAAATATCCGCATTTTCTTTTAAGATTTTTTCTGCACGTTGGTAATTACGATCAATAAATGAACGAATTTCTTCATCAATACTGTGCGACGTTTCTTCAGCAACGGTTTTGTGACGAGTGACTGAACGACCTAAAAAGACTTCGCCTTCTTCCTCGCTGTAAGAAAGAGGTCCTAATTTTGGTGAAAAGCCCCATTTGGTGACCATGTTTCGTGCTAATTCGGTTGCACGTTCAATATCATTTGATGCACCCGTGCTGACTTGCTCTGCGCCATAAATGATTTCTTCTGCAATTCGTCCACCGTACAAACTTGAAATCATGCTGTCTAATTTTTGCTTGCTTGCGCTGTAAGAATCACGTTCTGGTAAGAACATGGTTATCCCTAAAGCTCTGCCACGCGGCATAATGCTAACTTTATAAACAGGGTCATGTTCAGGCACTAATCGCCCGACAATTGCATGACCTGCTTCGTGATAAGCTGTCATTTCTTTTTCTTTCAGATTCATCACCATCGAATGACGCTCAGCCCCCATGATGATTTTATCTTTAGCTTTTTCTAAATCCACCATACTCACAACACGTTTATTCATGCGTGCCGCAAACAATGCCGCTTCGTTAATCAAATTGGCTAAATCTGCACCTGAAAAACCTGGTGTACCTTGCGCGATATATTTCACTTCAACATCTTCTGCACTGGGTACTTTTTTGATATGCACATTCAAAATTTGTTCACGACCGCGAACATCGGGCAAACCAACTGTGACTTGTCTATCAAAACGACCTGGACGCAATAGTGCTTTGTCTAACACGTCGGGACGGTTAGTAGCCGCGATGACAATAATGCCTTCGTTGCCTTCAAAACCATCCATTTCAACCAATAACTGGTTTAGCGTTTGTTCTCGTTCATCGTTTCCACCACCTAAGCCTGCGCCACGTTGGCGACCGACCGCATCAATTTCGTCGATGAAAATAATGCACGGCGCATGTTTTTTGGCGGTTTCAAACATATCACGCACACGCGATGCGCCCACGCCTACAAACATTTCCACAAAATCTGAACCTGAAATGGTGAAAAATGGCACTTTCGCTTCACCTGCAATCGCACGAGCAAGTAATGTTTTACCCGTTCCTGGAGGTCCTATCATTAACGCGCCGCGCGGAATTTTGCCGCCTAATTTTTGATATTTGGTAGGGTCACGCAAAAAATCAACCATTTCTTCAACTTCTTCTTTTGCTTCATCGCAACCCGCCACATCTGCAAAAGTGATTTTTATTTGGTCTTCTTCGAGCATTCGCGCTTTACTACGACCAAACGTCATCGGATTTTTACCACCTGGCATCCCGCCATTCATTTGGCGCATAAAGAAAATCCAAACACCAATCAGCAACAACATTGGACCAAACGAAACCAAAAGCTGCATTAGCATGGTAGGTTGCTCGGGTGGCGCAACTTTAATTTCCACGTTATTTGCCAGCAAATCATCGACTAAATGCAAATCATTGGGTGCAAACGTTCTAAAAATTTGCCCATTTTGCAATTTACCTTTAATGATATTGTCATCCATGACAACTTGCTGCACCTGACCAGCTTTAACTGATTCGATAAACTGTGAATAAGATAGTCCCGCATCAATGCGTTCATTTTGAGAACTACTGCCGCCAAAATTATTAAACAGTGACATCAATAACATCGAGATGACACCCCAAACCAATATATTTTTTATCATTTCTTTTTTAATGCCTTAGAGCAACTGGCTCATACTTTTGAAAAACTGCGTGAATTATATCGATAATTACTTTTGGTTGAGTATTTTTTGCATTCATAAAAAGCGAACGGGTGCATAAATAACAAAAATCTGGCAATCTGTAAAAACTCGGCGTGATATTCGCTTTCCAAAAAAATTATAAAAATAGATATATGACACCTCAACAACGTAAAAATAGACAACTCATTATTGGCATTTTTGCCATGTCGATTATTCCTTTTAGCATAGCGTGGTATTTAGCAAAAAATCCTGATTTAACGCCTTCTGCTATCAACAAAGGGCAGTTAATTTCGCCTGTGATGACAACAGAGCGCACAGATTTTTCAGGATTTGATACCTTTTCACAGGAAAATTTAAAAGAACTCGAAGCGCATTGGCTGATTGTGAATGTGATTCCCAAAGCAGATTGTGGAGACGTTTGTTTAGATGCACTGCATAAAAGTCGGCAACTGCGTTTAATGCTCAATAAAGAATTAGTACGAACCCGCCGCGCTGTTTTAATTTTAGATGCCAACACATCTGCTGAAACGGCGGCAAATTGGTGGAAAGATGACATTGATTTATTGCGTTTGAAACCCAATGCAAGCGTCATTGAAAAATTGAGCGTGTTTTATAATGGGCAAATTCCAGACGGTGCATTGCTTCTCGTCGATCCACTCGGAAATTTCATGATGCAATACGCGCCGCAATTTAATCCGTATGATGTCAAAAGCGATTTGATGCACCTTTTAAAAATTTCACAAATTGGTTAAGAAAAAATGGTTAGAAAAATAACAGGCACAATTGCATTGCTCGTTTTAGCGACAATTATTGCCAGCGAAGGGATACGATTAGCACCGATTGATTTAGGTAATTTGACAGATTTTCATCGTTTGCTGTCGCAAATGATGCCGATCTTTGTCACAGGGGCATTATTTTTAGTCAGCGGGATTTTTTGGTTGTTATTCGCGCTTTATCTGCGTTTGGATTCTCGCCTGATTTTATCGCCTGTGCCGCAAAGCCGCTTGTTTGTTCATGTGGCGTTATTTGTGGTTTTAATTCAGATTTTTTTAGGCGATTGGACAAGCGCAAATCATGCCGCGCTGGCATGTCGAGGTTTTCCACAATGTAACGGCACTTGGTTACCGCCGCTGAATTATCAAAATGCGCTCGATTTATTTTATGGTTTGCAAAATCATTACAGCGGTGTTGTCGCGTATGACGCGCAAATTACGCTGGCATGGCTACATCGCGCTGGCGCGTTGCTGTGTTTTATTGTGTTAAGTGGTGTAAGTTTTCAGGCGACTTCAAGCCAATCGAAAACTTTACGCAAAGCGGGTTTATGGCTGAGTGGTTTGTTATTTTTGCAAATCAGTTTAAGCATTTTGACCATCAAATTTAATTTGCCTTGGTGGATGGTCGTTGTTCACGCAACGCTTGCCGTTTTGCTGGTTTTACCGCTAATTGCGATTCATTTTTACAGCAAATATGATTTTCCCATTTTAACCGAAGATTTTGTTGAACAGGCACAGCCTTTAGTTCAAAAAGAAGAAAAACCCGTTGTTGAAACTGGCTCGCTTTATGGACGTTTGAAATCGCAACTGCACCGTACACGCAACGGTTTGGGCGGCGTATTCTCGGTTTTCTCGTTGTCGAAAAATGTGGATGATGAATTGCTCGAAGAAATCGAAGCGAATTTGCTCATGGCAGACGTAGGCATTGAAGCAACAGGCGCAATTATTGAGCGTTTAAAAGACCGTGTGGAACGCACGCAACTCAAAGATAGCAGTGCGTTAGAAGCCATTTTAAAAGAAGAATTGCTTGAAATTTTGCGTCCTTGCAGTGTGAATTTAACGATTCCAAAACAAGATAAACCGTTTGTGATTTTAGTGGTTGGCGTAAATGGCGCAGGAAAAACTACCACAATTGGAAAACTCGCTAATCGTTTAAAAATGCAAGGTCACAGCGTGATGCTTGCCGCAGGTGATACGTTCAGAGCCGCCGCCGTTGAACAATTGCAAACATGGGGCGAACGCAATCAAATTCATGTTGTCGCGCAGCACACAGGCGCGGATTCCGCTTCGGTCATTTACGATGCGATTGCTTCCGCGCAAGCAAAAAATATCGATGTGTTAATTGCTGACACCGCTGGACGTTTGCAAACAAAATCGAATTTGATGGACGAACTGAAAAAAGTGAAGCGCATCATGGCAAAACTCGATGACACTGCGCCGCATGAAGTGTTACTGGTTTTAGACGCAGGCACAGGACAAAACGCGCTTTCACAAGCCAAATTATTTAATGAAGCCGTTGAGCTGACTGGTTTAGCGTTGACGAAATTAGACGGTACGGCAAAAGGTGGGGTGATTTTTGCGCTCGCAAAACAATCTGCGTTGCCGATTCGTTTTATTGGCATCGGCGAAGGGATTGAAGACTTGCAAGATTTTGATGCACAAGCGTTTGTTGATGCGTTATTTACGAAGGAGTAAAAACAATGACTACGATTACGTCATTATCACAACTCGATTTGAACAAAACTTACAGCTACGCGGATTATTTAACGTGGCAATTTAGCGAAATCGTCGAATTAATTAAAGGTAAAATCAGCGCAATGTCGCCTGCGCCAAGTGTTTCACATCAACGCATTGAATTAAAACTTGCTTTAGAACTGGGCAATTATTTCAAAAGCAAAAAGTGTGAATTATTTGTCGCACCATTTGACGTGCGTTTGTATGACCGCAAAAAATCAATTTTAGCGAACCAAGATATTCACACCGTCGTGCAACCCGATTTATGCGTGATTTGTAATCCCGAATTTTTAGATGAGCAAGGTTGCAATGGTGCGCCTGATTGGATTATTGAGATTTTGTCAAAAGGCAATTCAAAACGTGAAATGCAGGTTAAATACGAACTTTATCGAGAAGCAGGTGTGAGCGAATACTGGATTGTTTTTCCTAACGATTGCGTGATTCATCAGTTTGTTTTGAATGAAAATGGGCGTTATGATCTCATTAAAATGTTCACTGATGATGATGTCATCACGCCGCATTTATTTCCTAATCTTGAAGTGAAACTAGAAGATATTTTTTAAAAAACTGTCCAATAAATTTTAGGAGTTTTCAATTATGACAACAAAAATAGATCAAGCTCGCGGTAAAAAATTACGCGGTGTAAATTTAGGCGGTTGGCTCGTTTTAGAAAAATGGATGACCCCAAGTCTTTTTGAAGGTTTAGAAGCGACTGATGAAACAACTTGGTGTGCAGAATTAGGCGATAAAGCCGATGCCATTTTAAAAGCGCATTGGAACAGTTTTATCACTCGTGACGATTTTCAATGGCTTGCAGAACGCGGTTTGAATGCGGTGCGAATTCCTGTCGGACATTGGATTTTTGGCAAAGATTATCCTTATCATCGCAGTTACGGTGAAAATCAATATCCGTTTGTCGTTGGCGGAATTGAAATTTTAGATAAAGCCTTTGATTGGGCAGAAGAATTTGGTTTAAACATCGTTATTGATTTGCACGCGGCGGCGGGTTGTCAAAATGGTTTTGATAACGGCGGCATTAAAGATGTTTGTGAATGGCACACGCAAGAAGCCTATTTACAGCATTCACTGAGCGTTTTAAATCGTTTGGCAGAGCGTTATGCAAGCTGCCCTGCTTTGCACGCAATTGAAGTTTTAAATGAACCGCGTTGGGACGTTCCGACCGATTATTTAAAAAATTACAACACGCTTGCCTACAAAGAAATTCGCAAACACTGTGCGCCTGATAAAGTTGCGGTGATTTTTCATGACGGTTTTCGTGATTATCACGAGTATTTAGGTTTTGGCGCACAGCCTGATTTTGAAAATGTAATTTATGACATTCATCGTTATCAATGTTTTGAACGAGTCGATATTGATTCGGATATTTACACCCACATTCATAAAGCAAGCGGTGAATGGAAACGTGAAGCAGATGGCATTATTACGGAATTGAAATTGCCCGCGATGGTTGGCGAATGGAGTTTAGGGTTAAATTTAAAAGTCGTTTCACTTTGGGCAGAAGGGCCTTTTAATCATGCTTTAGAAGAAATGGATGATTTTCAAATGAATACGGCTTATCGTGGTTACGCCGCCGCGCAACTCGTGACATTTGAAAAATATCAAGGCTGGTTTTTTTGGAGTTACAAAACCGAAACAACGCCCGAATGGTGTTTTAGAAAATGCGTTGAAAATGGTTGGCTCCCTAATCAATTCAGTTAATTTTAGAAAAAACACTTTTACAAGCCTTATAATAGAACGTTATTTTTATAGTTTAGGTTGAGAGTTTATGCAGATTATTCAAGAAGCGTTGACGTTTGATGACGTTTTACTCGTTCCCGCACATTCAACAGTTTTGCCCCGTGAAGTTTCAATGAAAACCAAATTAACACGCGGCATTGAATTAAATATCCCGCTCGTTTCTGCGGCAATGGATACCGTGACCGAAGCGCGTTTAGCGATTGCGATTGCACAAGAAGGTGGTATTGGCATTATTCATAAGAATATGACCATTGAACAACAAGCGCGTGAAGTCCATCGCGTAAAAAAATACGAAACGGGCGTGATTAAAGACCCGATTACCGTTGCTCCAAATGTCAGTATTCAAGAGGTTTTAAATTTAACAAAAGCTAAAGGCATTTCTGGTGTTCCTGTTGTCGATGGTGATGAATTAGTCGGCATTGTCACCAGTCGTGATTTACGTTTTGAAACTCGTTTTGATGAACCTGTTTCAAAAGTAATGACTCCAAAAGATCGTTTAGTGACTGTGGGTGAAAATGCCGATAGACAAGAAGTTTTGGCGTTATTACACAAACATCGCATTGAAAAAGTGCTAGTTGTGAATGACGTATTTCATTTGCGTGGTTTGATTACTGTTAAAGATATTCAAAAAGCAAAAGATTATCCAAACGCTTGTAAAGATGAACAAGAACGTTTGCGCGTCGGCGCAGCTGTTGGCACAGGTTCTGACACAGAAGAACGTGTTGCAGCTCTCGTTGAAGTAGGCGTTGATGTGATTATTGTCGATACCGCACACGGACATTCGCAAGGCGTGTTAGATAAAGTGCGTTGGGCAAAACAAACCTATCCCAATTTACAAGTTATCGGCGGGAATATCGCCACGGCACAAGCGGCCTTAGCATTGGTTGAAGCGGGCGCAGACGGCGTAAAAGTAGGCATAGGACCTGGTTCAATTTGTACAACTCGCATTGTTGCAGGTGTTGGTGTGCCGCAAATTACCGCAGTTAGCAATGTCGCCGACGCGCTCAAAGGTTCGGGTGTGCCGTTAATTGCAGATGGTGGCATTCGTTATTCAGGCGATTTAGCGAAAGCCTTAGCTGCTGGCGCGTATTCGGTCATGCTTGGCGGTTTATTTGCTGGCACAGAAGAAGCACCTGGTGAAGTTGAGCTTTATCAAGGTCGTTCTTATAAATCGTATCGTGGCATGGGTTCACTTGGCGCAATGGCACAAGGTTCAAGTGACCGTTATTTCCAAGAAGATGCGGCAAATTCGGTGGAAAAATTAGTTCCCGAAGGCATTGAAGGGCGTGTACCTTACAAAGGTTCGATGCTTGCGGTTGTGCATCAATTATTAGGCGGCATTCGTGCCAGCATGGGTTATACAGGTTGTGCAACGATTGACATGTTGCATGAAAAAGCGCAGTTTGTGCGGATTACGTCAGCGGGAATTCGCGAAAGTCACGTTCATGACGTAACGATTACTAAAGAAGCTCCGAATTATCGGATGGAATAAAATTTCCACAAAAAAACCGCTAAGTTTTTTTAAAACTTAGCGGTTTTTTTGCGTTAAAAATTTCCCGCCGCGCGTTGCAAACGCAAACCCGCCAACGCTAAATCATAAGTGGCATTATTCAAATTATTATGTGAGCGCGTGCGTAAATCTTGGGCTTGAATAACTTCGGTATGCGTTGAAAGTCCTTGCTGATAACGTTCTGTTGCCACTTTTAAATTTTCATCTGCTTGCGTGATAGCTTGTTTTGCCACTTGCAAACGTTGCTTCGTTTCTTGCGTATCCAGCCATGCGGCGCGAACTTGCAACAAAATTTGCCCCGATAATTCTTCGCGTTGTTCTTGTAAAGCCAGAGCTTGTTTTTCTAGCGCGTCACCTTTGTGATTTGTTGTGCCGTCAAATAATTTCCAATCTATACCGACATTGGCTTGCCAAAGTCCTTCATAGGCTTGATAACGATTTTGTTGATATTGATAACCACCATTTAAAGCGACTTGCGGTAAAAGTTGCGCGTTTATGACTTGTTTTTGTTCTTGCAAGGCGGTGATTTGTTCATTGAGTGTGGTTAATTCTGCGCGTTGACTAAGCGCGATTTGGTTTAAATTTTCCAGCGCGGTTTGTGGTACTTCAGGTAATTTTTTTGAAAGTTCGACTTTGGCGGTTAATTGCCGTGTGAGAGTTTGGTTGTAACGCGCTTTTGCGTTGTAACAAGCGTTAATGGCTTGCGTGACGATTTGTTTCGCGTTCAAAACTTCCACTTCAGCGGCAAGCAAATCATTTTTTGCCACCACGCCTTGTTCAAACAAATTTTTTACGTCTTTTTGATGACTTTCTAAACTTTGCACATGACTTTGCGCGACTGCGATATTTTCCGCCGTGCGTAAAACGTCGATGTAATTTTGCGCGACTTGCATTTTTAAATTCAACGCGCTGACTTGTTCACTGGCTTGCATGGCTTCTAAACTAGCTTGTGCGGCGTTGATGCTGTGCGAAATGCGACCGCTGGTGTAAATCGGCACACTTGCCATTGCTTGCGCTCGAACACTGCCATCTTGTTGCATGGCAAATTGCGCGGTTTGTCCACCGATGTTGGTTTTTGCAGAAGGCGTTTCATCAAATTGCGTATAACTTGAATTCACATTGAGTTGTGGTAAATAAGCCCCTTGCGCGGCATTTAATTCTTCTTGTGACGAATCGATATTGGCTTGTGCGGCTTTGATTTGATGATTGGAATTTAAAGCCGCTGTCCATGCTTCTTCTAACGTTTCGGCTTGTACGGTTGTTGCTAGACATAAACTTAACCATAAAAAATTAACATTCTTCATAACCTATCCCTTGCAAGAAAAAATCAATGGCAGCTTCAATAAGTTGCTTTTTTTCATTTTCATCGGGTGGCGGTCGTATGCCCACTAAACATTGAAAATGCAGATTGTTTTCTAATAAGCCACAAAAAACATCAGCGGCAAACTCTGGATTTTGGATGGAAAAATGTCCACTCTCATTCAATTGTCGTAAATATATTGCTATTTGTTCTGCTCCAGGTCTCATTCCTTTGTCATACACCATTTGTCCAAGTTCAGGAAACTCATGACTTTCAGCAACTAATAATCGATGAATGGCTAAACCACCCGTTGAATAAACGACATCAACTAATGCAGAAGCAATTTTTCTCAAATTTGATTTAATGTCATCGGTTGTCGAAAGTGTTTGCGTAACCGTTTGCACGATTGATCTACAAATTTCTTGTATAACAGCGACAAGTAAATCATTTTTGCTGTCGAAATGGTTATAAAGCGTGGCTTTGGAAACAGGCGCAGTTTGAGCAATTTTATCCATGCTCACACTGCGATAATTGTTTTCTAAAAAGAGGCGTGTTGCGGCTTCGATAATCGCTTGACGCTTGGGGTCTGTAGGTTGAATTTGCTCAGTCATTGGTAAAAATAAAAACGCAATTTGACAAGTGACCGACAGAATAAACTAAACGGTTTAGTTTAGCAAATCCTTGCCCACATATCGTATTCGTCAGCTTCTTCAATTTCGACCTGCACAAATTCACCGACTTTCAAATGTGTTGCACCATCGATAAAAACTTGTCCATCAATTTCAGGCGCATCAGCTTTGCTTCGCGCAACCGCACCTTCTTCAACGACTTCATCAATCAAAACGGTTTCAATTTTCCCCACTCGACATTGCAAACGCTCTGCGCTGATTTGTGCTTGATGTGCCATAAAACGCGCTAAACGTTCTTGTTTTATTTCTTCTGGGATTTGGTCAGGCAAATCATTTGCTGCCGCGCCTTTGACAGGCGAATAAGCAAACGCGCCAACGCGGTCTAATTGTGCTTCGCTCAAAAAGTCTAAAAGTTCTTCAAATTCGCTTTCGGTTTCACTGGGAAACCCTACGATAAACGTAGAACGTAAAGTCATATCAGGACAGATTTCGCGCCACGCTTTGATTCGGGTTAAATTATTTTCAGTAGCGGCGGGGCGTTTCATGAGTTTCAAAATGCGTGAATTGGCGTGCTGAAATGGAATGTCCAAATAAGGCAAAATTTTTCCTTTTGCCATCAACGGAATTACATCATCAACGTGCGGATACGGATAAACATAGTGCATTCGAACCCAAATGCCTAAATCACCCAGCGCATCGGCTAAATCATAAAAGCGCGTTTGATAAGATTTTCCCTGCCAATCGCGGGGCGCGTATTTCAAATCTAATCCATAAGCACTGGTGTCTTGCGACACAACGAGTAATTCTTTTACGCCAGCATTGGCTAAATTTTCAGCTTCGCGCAAAACCTCATCAATCGTACGACTGACTAAATCGCCCCGCATTGAGGGAATAATGCAAAATGTGCAACGATGATTACAGCCTTCGGAAATTTTCAAATACGCATAATGGTCAGGCGTAAGTTTGATGCCTTGCGGCGGTAATAAATCTAAAAAGGGTTGATGTGGCGCAGGTAGATATTCGTGAACTGCCGCGACGACTTCATCAAAAGCATGTGCGCCAGTCACTTTTAAAACTTGCGGATGTTTAGCGCGAATTTCCGCCTCACGCGAACCTAAACAACCCGTAACAATGACTTTGCCATTTTTAGCAATCGCTTCGCCAATGCTATCAAGTGATTCTTCCACTGCCGAATCAATAAAACCGCAAGTATTTATCACCACTAAATCCGCGTTTTCATACGTTGGCGACACTTGATAACCTTCGGTGCGTAGCGTTGTCAAAATGCGTTCACTGTCCACCAATGCTTTTGGACAACCTAAACTAATAAAACCAATTTGTGGCGTACTCATTAAAAAATCCGTTAAAAATCGTTAAAAAATAAGAATTATGCGTGAAATTATAACACGCACAGAAAAATGATTTTTATCAGTGGCAATGTTAAAATTCTTGGCATTATCAAAAACTTGTTGAATGTGCCAATGACAACGACCTCTCATTCTTCTCAAGCGGTAGAATTTAAAAGTAGCACCTTTTCAGTCCCAGTTTTAACTCTTGCCAGTAACGATTTGATTTTGATTGAACAATTACTGAGCGAAAAAATAAAACTTGCGCCTGAATTTTTTACAAATTCACCTTTGATTGTGGATTTGCAAGAATTAAATAAAAAACAACTGATAATTGATTTTGCTCAATTGGTTAAAACCATTCGCAGTACAGGTTTATTTGTAATTGGTTTGCGCGGTGGCAGTGAAGCACAAAATAAACTTGCGTTGGAATTGTCTATTCCCGTAAATCATTCCCAACCTGGTGAATTAAAAGTTGAAACCAAAAATGCGAAAACGATTAAAGCCCCAACTGAAGACAGCATCCCGAATGAATTGACAACTGTCACAATCACAAAACCGATTCGTTCTGGGCAACGGGTTTATTCACATGGTGATTTAATTGTTTTGGCGCAAGTTGGCGCGGGAGCAGAAATTTTAGCCGAAGGCAATATCCATGTTTATGGCACGCTGCGTGGCAGAGCCTTAGCAGGCGTTCAAGGCAATACTGATGCGCGAATTTTTTGCTCAGATTTACAAGCAGAACTGATTTCAATTGCAGGTAATTACAAAATTAGCGATGACATTCACGGTGCAGAAGCTAATAAGCCCGTGCAGATTTATTTACAAAAAAACAGTTTAGTCGTTAAGCCGATTGCTTAACGTGAAAATAATAAAAATTTTTGGAGGACATAAGTGGCGAGAATTATTGTTGTAACTTCGGGTAAAGGTGGCGTAGGAAAAACAACAACCAGCGCGGCAATTTCAATGGGACTGGCAAAACGCGGTCATAAAACCGTGGTGATTGATTTTGACGTAGGTTTGCGGAATTTAGATTTAATCATGGGCTGTGAACGGCGCGTCGTGTATGACATCATCAACGTGATTAACGGTGAAGCGGCTTTAAATCAAGCGTTAATTAAAGATAAAAACTGCAATTTATTATCCATTTTGCCTGCGTCACAAACCCGAAATAAAGATGCACTCACGCAAGATGGCGTGGAAAAAATTTTAGAAGAATTATCCAAAGAATATAAATACATTGTTTGTGATTCGCCTGCTGGCATTGAAACAGGCGCACATTTAGCGATGTATTTTGCTGATGATGCGTTTGTGGTTACAAATCCTGAAGTTTCATCGGTTCGAGATTCTGACCGAATGTTAGGCATTTTAGCGAGTAAATCGCGTCGTGCTGAACGTGGTGAAGAACCGATAAAAGAGTATTTATTGTTATCGCGTTATTCGCCAGAGCGTGTGAAATCAGGCGAAATGCTCAGTTTAGATGATGTGCAAGATATTTTATCGTTGCATTTGTTAGGTGTCATTCCCGAATCGAAATCTGTTTTAACCTCGTCCAACGCGGGAACACCTGTGATTTTGGACGAAAAAAGCGACGCGGGACAAGCCTACTCGGATATTGTGGCGCGTTATTTAGGTGAAAACAGACCGCACCGATTTATTGATGATAAGAGTGGTTTCTTTAGGAAATTATTCGGAGGCAAATAAAAATGAGTTTGCTCGATTATTTTAGAACCTCGAAAGCCAGTTCGGCATCGCTTGCAAAAGAGCGATTGCAGATTTTGGTTGCTTACGAGCGTTCTTCGGACAATCAACCTGCGTATTTGCCCGAATTACAACGCGAATTACTGCAAGTGATTCAAAAATACGTCAATGTCAATCAAGAAGCGATGACGATAAATTTAGAACAAAACGGCAATCGCGAAACCCTTGAACTCAACATTGTTTTACCTGACGCGCATCCTGTATAACTGCTATGAAAACAACAAAACTGTTTATCGTTTTAGCTTGCTCACTGGCATTGTTGCAAGGTTGTAGCGCGAAAAAAAATGTTCGTGCAAACGCGCAAAGTTTAGAACGGCGCGTCACCGACCAAGCTGAAATCGATAAAGATCTTGAAAATGACATCAAAGAAAATTTGCGTGATGATGAAATGCGCCGTTTTGCTCATGTGAACGTGAACGTTTATAACGGCGCGGTGTTGCTGACAGGCGAGGCAATGAATGAAGCGATAAAAACGAAAATCGTGGAAATGGCGCGGATTGTCAAAGGCGTAAAAATGGTGCATGACAATTTGATTGTCGATTATCCCAGCGACAATTTATCGCGGGCAAATGACCGCCGTATCGCGCAAAACATTCGTCAAGCTCTGATGCAAATTCACGATTTACCCAATTTTCACCCTTCAATGATTAAAGTTATTGTTGAACAAAGCACCGTTTATTTAATGGGGCGTGTGCATCGTGAAGAGGGAAATGTTGTGATTGGCGTTGTACGTCTTGAGCCTGATATTCGTCAACTTGTGACGGTTTTTGATTATCTTGATTGAACAAAACAATAAGGGGTTTTTATGAAACAAGTCGCTTCATTGCAATATGGCGTAATTTTTAAAAAAGCCTTTTGCGATGTGGATATTTTTAAAGGGTTTGTTAAAGCGGTTTTAGGCATTGATTTAGAAATTGATACGGTCGAAACCGAAAAATCCTTTGACCCTGTGATTGGGAATGTCGATTTGCGTTTTGATTTGTACGCACAAGACGAAAAAAATCGCATCATCGTTGATATTCAACACAAAAAAAGCTCTGACCATTATGATCGATTTTTGCATTATCACTGCGCGGCAATTTTGGAACAAATTTCCAAAGCAAGAAATTATCGACCACCACTAAAAGTGTTCACCATTGTGGTTTTAACGTCAGGCGACAAACATCAAAAAGATGTCCTGACGATTGATTTTGACCCAAAAGATGCAGACGGCAACGGGATTAACGAAATTCCGCACAAAATTATTTATCTTTGCCCAAAATATGCGAATGAAAAAACGCCTGCTATTTACAAAGAATGGATGGACGCAATTCAAGATACGTTAGATGGTCAAGTCGAGGAATCTAATTATCACGAGGCGTTAATTCAAAAAATTTTCAATGCTATTGAAAATGACCTCGTTTCCCCCACTGAACGCGCTCGAATGTTTGATGAATTTAATGATGAAGAGCAAAAACAAACTACTTTTGCAGAAGGCATCGAAAAAGGGATTGCAAAAGGCAAACTCGAAGGTGCATTACTTGAAAAACAAACTATCGCAAAAGGAATGCTCGCCAAAGGTTTAGACTTAGCAACAATTGTTGAATTAACGGGCTTAACCCACACTGAAATCGAAAATTTACAACACAACAATGAGGAATAAAAACATGAAAAAGCAAAAGCAAATCCCCCCAACCCCCTTTTTCAAAGGGGGAGTTCTTCTTGCCCTATTGCTCGGCATGGGAATTCAACCACACGCCCACGCCGACACAACTGACGGGCTGGTGGCGCATTGGTCGTTTGATGATTGCACCGCAAAAGACAACAGCGGCAATGG
>Ga0172375_10000438_pt1 | contig 68233 bp, 66 predicted proteins | sample LakKiv1m_FD_114537 | JGI IMG/M metagenome (GOLD analysis project Ga0172375, IMG submission 114537) | Freshwater microbial communities from Kabuno Bay, South-Kivu, Congo - kab_092012_11.1m | ecosystem: Environmental > Aquatic > Freshwater > Lake | place: Democratic Republic of the Congo...
ACCCCGGCTCCTATTGCCGTCAATCCGACGCCGAAAGTACCGGTCGCCGGTGTTCCGAGTGTCCTGGGAGCAAGTGTTGTCGCCGGAGGCATCCTGCTTCTGCTTCTGGGGTTGGTGTTTTAAGTCTGTCGACGTTTTTCCTGAGATAGGTATCCTGACAGGATATCAAACAAAAGAGCAGTTTATTTCAATGAAGATTTGACGAATGCGTGGATTGCCTCAAAACTTTCCTCCGGCAACAATACGTACCGGCCGTACAATGAACTCGGGGGCGTGTACAGTTTATCTTCCAGAGATATACGCTGCGTACGCTCTTTCGGCGTTTGCATGAACATTTTTCCCACAGTCAACAACTCGCCGATATTCATATCCATATCAGTCGCCTCATCGAACGCTCCGTACAATTTCTCCAATTCTCCGGGATTAAGATAAATATCTTTTGACATGAGTTTTGATTTAAGCGCCAATAGCACTTCCTGTTGACGTCGCCCTCTGGCAAAATCACTTCCTTCATCTCCCTCGGCATGCCTGCTTCTGACATATTTAAGTGCCAAATCTCCGTTCATAACGAGCGGCCCGGCCTCAAAATGCAGCGGCTCATACCTGCACCTGAACTCCGGATCCCCCGAGCACTCATCATTTTCTTTACCCGGTATCGGAAATTCCGGATCCGTAAAACTTTTCGGGATATTCACCTCTATGCCCCCTACCAAATCAATAACTTTACGGAAGCCGGAAAAATCCAGAACGAGCGCATACTGAATCGGTAATCCGATCATGTCGGAAACGACTGCTTTGGACAAAATCAGTCCTCCCCCCTTTTTCTTCAACTCACCGTAATGATATGCACTGTTTACTTTATCTTTTAACGTATCGGACCAGATATCGCGGGGAAGCGATATCATGGACAGCGTTTTATTTTTTTCGTGAAACGAAAGAACCAAAATCGTATCGGTTAAATCCGTGCCTTCATGATCCCCTCCCGGAATACCCAGAAGAAGCATATTTACTCTTCCGTCAATGGGATGTAAATCCGCGCCGTTGTCAAAAATTAACCGGACCAGGGTTGTAGGAGTGATTCCTGTCGTTCGCATAAACCGTGCAGAAAACAATATTGCTTTAGAAACCACAAACAACAGCAGCAACACTCCGAACAGGAGGATGACAAGATGCATCTTTGGTATATCTACATGCCGGGTCCGCGGTTCCATATGGGTATCTGTCAGAGAATATTACACTACCGCACTGATAAGTGCCTGAAATTTGCTCTGATCTAAACTTGCACCTCCGACACCGACGCCGGAAAGGTATTCTTCACGGACGAACCCCTGTACATTCTCGTGCGTGACGCTTCCTCCGTACAGGATCGGGACAGGGACAATATCATGTATTAACTTCGCCGTTTTGTTGGCATTTTCCGGCGAATCTGAGGTACCCGACCCGATGGCAAACAGGGGTTCGTAGAGTATGAGACCGGACTTACCGAATACGGGAACCAATGCATGCAGCCGCTCTGCTTGAACGGGCTCCGACACGCATACGATCGGCCGGATACCGGCATCCAGAGCACGTTTCACTTTTTCCGAAACGAGCTCATCCGTTTCTCCGAAATATTTGCGGCGTTCCGAATGACCGATCATGGTGTATGTCACCATATCTTTCACCATTGCTGCCGAAATTGCTCCGGTAAATGCACCGGACTCGTACGGAGAAATATCCTGAATTCCCAATGCATACCGTCCCTTATGGTTTGCAAATAGCGTCAGATGATGGAAAGCCGGACATACTATGATGGTAATATCCTGCGTTCTACCGGCAATGTCAGGCATAAAACTCTGCTCCCACACCCGCGCTTCTTCCATTGTTTTATTTGACTTCCAGTTCCCCAAAATGAAAAGCTTTTTCATATGCTACTATTATAGTCTATGATCTCAGGGCTCCTCAATGATTTAAACCCCGATCAGCAAAAGGCAGTCGTCAATACGGACGGCCCTGTGCTGATTCTGGCCGGAGCCGGCAGCGGCAAAACACGCGTACTCACCTACCGGGTCGCATATCTGATCGAGCAACAGAAAGCTGATCCCCATAACATCCTGATGGTCACATTCACCAACAAAGCCGCCAGTGCCATGAAAGAGCGGATCCGTGCCATTGTACATACCAAAGAGTTGCCGTATGCCGGTACGTTTCATTCGCTGTGCGCCAAAATCTTACGGATTGACGGCAAACATATCAACGTACCGCAAAATTTCGTCATTTATGATGACTCCGACCAGATTGACGCCATAAAAGACGTGATGAAAAAATTTGATATCTCGGTGAAAAATTACAACCCGAGAGCGGTTCTTGCCACAATCTCACAGGCCAAAAACGAACTGATTCCGGCGCTCGAATACCCCAACATTGCCCGCGGTAATTTTCAGGAAACAGTCGCGCGGGTATACCTGGGATATCAGAAACTGCTGCTCGAAAACGAAGCGCTTGATTTCGACGACCTACTGATGAAAACCGTGCAGTTATTTTCCCGGAATCCTGATGTACTGGGTAAATACCAGGAAAAATATCACTATATTCTCGTTGACGAATACCAGGATACCAATAAAGCGCAGTACGTGCTGACCAAACAGCTGAGTGCCAGATGGCGTAATATTTGCGTGGTAGGCGACGCGTCGCAATCGATCTACCGGTGGCGCGGGGCGGATTTCCGGAACATCACGAATTTCCGTTCGGATTTTCCTGATGTTGCCGTATTTAACCTGGAGCAAAACTACCGTTCGACGCAGATGATATTAAACGCGGCATACGGCGTGATTTCCAAAAACACGTCACACCCTATCCTCAAGCTCTGGACCGACAAAAAAGGCGGTGATCATATCACGCTGTATGAAGCGAGGAATGAACAGGACGAGGCGACATTTCTCATTCATATGATTCTGCAGTCCGGCAAGCCGTTTTCCGATTTTGCCGTCCTGTACCGGACCAACGCACAATCCCGGGTACTGGAAGAGGCGTTCCTTCACGCCGGCGTCCCGTATACGTTAGTCGGAGGCACGCGGTTTTATGAACGGAAAGAAATCAAAGACGTACTTGCATATCTTAGGATTCTTTCCAATCCGAAAGATACCGTTTCCTATAACAGGATAGAAAAACTGGGAAAAGGCAGGCTGGCAAAATTTCTCTCATTTGCAGACCGCATCGCCAAAGATACCACGCTTATCGCCCTTTCCACACTCGAACTGCTGGATACAACCATTGAAGCAACCGGGTACCTGGAACTCTATGATGCCAACGTGGAGGAAGAAGCCTACCGGCTCGAAAATATCAAGGAATTGCGCTCTGTGGCAACAGAATTTCCCGTGCTGTCGGAATTTCTGGAAAACGTAGCCCTTGTCGAACAGGAATATATTCCCAAAAAGGTAAAGGAAACGCCGGGAGCCCGTCAGGCCGTCACGCTGATGACGCTGCATGCTGCCAAAGGGCTGGAATTTCCCGTCGTTGCCATCGTCGGCATGGAAGAGGGCATATTTCCGCACAGCCGCTCTCTTATGGAAAAAGATGAAATAGAAGAAGAGCGCCGCCTTTGTTATGTAGGAATCACCCGCGCGAAAGAGAAATTATACCTTACATATGCCAACCGGCGGCTTTTCTTCGGGACCAGAACGCAAAACATGATATCGCGGTTTATCGCGGATATTCCCGAGTCAGCTCTGGATTTACAGGTATCGCTTGACGCAAACCGGGGATTCCGGGAAGACGATATGCTGCTTTAGGGCACGAGGCGAAGTACCACAAGAAGCAGCGTCCCCGTCACCACACCTGCCGCAAGTGTCATTTCGATTGTCAGGAAAACTTTTGCAATGCCCCGCACGTGACCGAAGGAAAAAAGAGGATTGATAAAACGGCTATCTATAGGCAACCAGTGTATCGGAGTATCTGACCGAACTGTCCGTTTTTGCTTCATCGCACGATATTGTACCACACCTATAAAAGCGCGATAATACCAGTATGCAACAGGTCGGCATAACAACCCAAAAACCCTCCGAAACCGGAAAAGACACCCAAAATGCCGGCATTACACACCCGATGCAGACATGGGAATGGGGGCAATTCCGTTCCGCCATGGGGATCGACGTTGCCCGCCTGCACAATTGGCAGATTACCTTTCACCGTATTCCGTATACCCCGTGGACTATCGGGTATTTCCCTAAAGGACCCAAGCCCACCCGCGCCATGATTTCGCTCCTTATGAAACTCGGTCGCCAAAAAAACGCAGTGGCAATCCAACTTGAACCGGATGTCGTAGCAGGCAAGCATGCGCTGGATAAAACGCTCCCGCTTATCCCGTCGCACCGCCCGCTTTTTACCAGATATACGTTTATTCTGGATCTTACCAAATCAGAAGAAACACTCCTTGCTTCCATGCATCCGAAAACCCGGTATAACCTGCGGGTCGCCCAAAAACATCACGTCGAAGTAAAAGAAGATAATTCCGATCAGGCGTTTTCTGAATACCTGCGGCTCAACGAAGAAACAACCGGCCGCCAGGGATTTTATGCGCACAACGCCCGCTATCATCAGACCATGTGGACTATCATGAAAAAAAGCGGTATGGCACATCTGTTTACCGCCAGCTTCGAAGGAAAAACACTGGCTGCCTGGATTATATTTGCGTTGGGTAAAACGCTGTACTATCCCTACGGCACCTCCAGCCGGGATCATCGGGAAGTCATGGCGCCTACCCTGTTACTGTGGGAAATCGCATTGTGGGGAAAAACACACGGATACGAATCATTCGACCTGTGGGGCGCGATGGGGCCAAACCCTGATCCGCACGATCCGTGGTTCGGATTCCACCGGTTTAAACAGGGATTCAACCCTCGCATGGTGGAATTTTCCGGCTCCTATGATCTCGTTATCCGGCCACTGCCGTATAAACTATATACCATTGCCGACTCGATACGGTGGACCATCCTCAAACAGAAAACCCGGGGCTGACATTTACATGGAAATCCAACAATCAGCGCTCTACGCTTCATATATCCGCTCGCTCGGATGGGTGGTAGAAACACTCGACGGGTGCCATATATTCATTAAACCCTTCCCGATCATCGGAGGGATTGCCAAAATTCAACGGGTTACCCGCCTTCCCGTCGTCAAAAAACTCGTTCCGATTCTTGACCGGTATCACGTACGAAGACTTGCCATAGAACCTGACAGTCGTGTACGACAACAGGATCTTGCGCGATGGTGTAAAACCATACCCCGTCATATTGCGTTGAACAGGGATCCGTTTATCCCGACCAAAACGATCCGCGTGGATGTACGAGGCGAAGAGAACGAAATATTTTCCAGGCTGAGTGAGGCCAAGCGCAGAGCCGTCCGCCGCGCGCAGAAAAACGGAGTTACCGTTTCGGTATCAAAAAATATTGATGCCCTGATCCGTCTTAAAAACCGCTCCGCCGGTTTTTTGGGCTTTATAACCACGGCAGGCGCTCAAAAACTCTGGGCTGCGTTACCGGACACAAAAAAAGCCGTCTTGCTCGCGTACACGGCGGACAAACAACTAGTCGGAGGAATCATGCTGATTTGCTGGAGTAATATCGCATACTATTGGATTGCCGGCGCACTTCCTAAAGGTAAAAAACTGTTTGCCCCGACGCTTTTGGTATGGGAAGCACTGAAAGAATCCAAACACTTAGGATGCAAAGCGCTTGATTTTGTCGGCGTATGGGACGAGCGGCACCCCGATAAAAATCATGAATGGAAAGGCTTTACTAAATTCAAGGAAGGGTTCGGAGGAGAAACACTGTATTATCCGATGACGCCGTAACTCCCCGTGCGATTATCAGGAAATCCCGCAAAAAAGTTTGTATTCACAATCCGAACACAGCATATTGCCGGAACAGCGGAAATCGGATTGCTCAATTTGTCTTGCGATATCAATGATGGTTATTTTTTCTTTTGCCAACTGATCCGCGGAACGGGTGGTGGAAATTTTTGTCTGCGTGTCAAAAAAGTACAGCGACAGCGTGATATCCGCAGCCTTTTTTCCGAACGGAACGGCGGGTATTTCACTCGCAGCCAGTGCATACATGGACAGCTGTAAATTTGCATCTACCTCGCGCTTACTGGGCATCCTGCCTGTTTTGTAATCAATGATTTCAATGGTTCCGTCAGGACGAAGATCAATCCTGTCTATTTTCCCCCCGATTTTCAATGTTTTTCCGTCATGAGTCACCGGTACGGTAAACGGCTGTTCCAGCGTCGCAATCACCGTATGCGGATCAAATTCCTTATCGAAATACTCCGAAAGGTATTTCTCGCCGCGCTTTTTCATATCCGTTTCGTACCGCTTGTTTTCATACCCTTCTTTCCGCCAGCGGGTGGTTAGCAACGATAAAAGCTGTTTTTTAGTGACGGGTTCCCCCGCTGCATGCAGTGCATAAAAATCATGCAGTGCGTCATGCATGCTCGTACCGAATGAAAGCGATGCCGACGACGGCGTCGGGATATTAAGCAGGTACTTCAGTTTATAGTGCAGCGGACACAGCCTGAACGTTTCTATCTGCGAATAGGAAAGATAGGCAATCTGAAGCGGCTGATGTCCTGCGCCGGAGTCACTATGAACAGTTTCAGTATCCTTTTTCCAGTCCAGAAGGGACATTTGTTTGGGCTGCTCGGAGGGCGGCACGATTCCTTTTTCTCCGATGACTTCGTATACAAACGGGGATATTTTTTTCTCCCGCTTCCCTTCTCCGTAATAGTTCGCACCCGTGATATACAAATAATCTTTTGCGCGCGTCATGCCGACGTAACAAAGCCTGCGCTCTTCTTCGAGGTGATAATCCCCTTCGGGCAGCTCTTCTTTTATCAGCTCATCAGGGATTGGTATGGTTTCTTTGCGCTCGATTGTGGGAAACCGGGCGCCGACGAGATTGACAAGAAACACGACGGGAAACTCGAGACCCTTGGATCCGTGCACGGACAATATATTTACCGCATTATTTGTCATCCAGTCATTGTCGTTGGCGAGCGGTGATTCACCGAGTTCCATGGATAATACAATCCAGTCCAGAACCGCCGTCACACTTGCATCCGCGTGATCCGTTTCGTATGTTTTGAGCTTGCTGAAAAATTTTGAAATATTGTTTGCCTTTTTTTCGTCGATCGGCGCACTGTAATCCAGGATATTTTTCATCATTCCCGTATCGGACAAAAAATAAAACAGCAGCTGGCCGGCACTTTCTTTCGTCACCAGTCCCAAATGTTTGTGAAACATTTTAATAAGCGCCGTCACCATCGTAACGGTCGCTTCCTGCAAAACAGGCACCGTGACACCGTCAATTACCCGTTCCCCCGCTATGACTTCACACGCTTCAAACAGTGATAGATTTTGCTTCCGTGCAAATATAGTTATGGCCGCAATGTCCCTGGCGCTGAGTGCAAAATACTCCATGGAAAGCACCCGGAATACCGCAACGGTATTTTCGAAATTATGCAGCACCTCAAGGTATGCAATCAGGTCTTTTATCTCCGGCTGACGAAACAGCTGTCCGGGTCCTAAAAATTGATACGGTATGTCATGGCGCATAAGCGCCCGGACAAACGGTTCGGCGTGATTATTGGCTCGGACTAAAATCGCAAAATCTTTCCACTCCAATTTTTTCCCGTCAACGGTTTCCTTTCCCTGCAACTGCCGGATTTCTTTGGCAACCGCATCCGCTTCGTTTTCCACTCTGTCCGTATACAACAATTTCGGCCAAACTCCCGCGACACCACGCTTAGCAATCAGTTTTTTGTCGATGCGTTCTTTTACCTCTAATCGATCGGGGTTATTGTTCTGGATCAGCTGGTATGACGCATCGAGGATTGCCTGCGAGGAACGGTAATTCTGGGTCAGTACGATAAGTTTTGCCTTCCGGAAATGCTTCCGGAATGACAACACGTTGGAAACCGCCGCACCCCGGAATTTATATATACTCTGGTCATCATCGCAAACAGCCGTAATATTTTCCCGGGTTCCCGCAAGAAGCCTGATCAGTTCATTTTGGGCAATATTCGTGTCCTGAAATTCATCTACCAATATGTAGGTAAACTGCTGCTGATAAAACGACAGGATATTCTTCCGCTTCCTAAACAGTGAAAGCGTTTGGGTGATAAGATCCCCGAAATCCATGAGCCCCTCTTTTGTCTTCAATTCCTGATACGCTTTATAGGCAAGCGCTAACTCCGTATATTTCTGCTGTTCCAATATCCCCGCTTCGTCACTGTGTGTTCCCTCCCGGGCCTTGACCCATGCGACGTACTGATCAGGCGTCACATCCTCATCCTGAAGGCGGGAAAAATGCTGCAGTATCCCCCCTATAAACTTCGTCGGGTTTCCCAACGGACGGAAATATTCCAGCGGGAAATGGAACAGGTGTGCCCGAAACAGCATGGTAGCGTCCGTGTCGGTCATCAGTGTATACGACGGATTGAGCCCGATATGAATCGCCTCCTGCCGCAGGAGCCGGTCGCAGAATCTGTGAAACGTCGAGATCCACATTTCTGTCACCCCGTAGGGCATAATGACGTCCACCCGTTCTTCCATCTCACGTGCGGCTTTTTCCGTAAACGTCAGTGCAAGGATTTGGGAAGGCAGCGCTCTTCCGGAACTGATCATGTGTTTGATCCGCTCGGTGACAACGGTAGTCTTTCCGGTTCCGGCACCGGCAATAATCAGAAGCGGTCCGTCACCGTATATTACTGCTTCCTGCTGTTCCTTATTGAGCTTGCGCTCGGCAACCTGGGCTTTCGTCATCGTTGAGTAATTATATATCGCTCTAGTATTCTTTACGAATGTCCTAATGATATACTATTAGCCATGAATACTTCGAAAAGCACTGCTACCATTTCATTACATAAAGCCTATTCAACAGATGGGATAGAACTCGACAGCATACTGTATTCACCCGTCAAGCCGACGAAAAAAATTATTATCCACGTCCATGGAAAGGAAGGACATTTCATCCAAAACCATTTTGTTACTACCATGGGCACTATGTATCCCCGACTGGGATATGCATTTTTAACATTTAATAATCGCGGACACGATTACATGGCTGACCTTCTCAAAAAATCTTCTACAGGGTTTACGTGGGAACAAGGCGGATCCGTATTTGATATTCTCGAACACGCAAAATACGACATTGAGGGAGTAATTTCGTACGTGCATTCACTGGGATATGAAGAAATTATTCTTCAGGGTCATAGTTTAGGACCGCATAAAATCTGCTATTACATCACGCACACAGAAAAACATGCCGTATCTAAACTCATTCTTCTCACGACCGCAGACGTACAGTATCAATTTGATTCGAGTGTTCCCGAATGGCAAAAATACACACTTGTCGCCAAACGAATGATTGACGAGGGAAAAGGAAAAGATCTTATGCCAATCCGGCTATGGAGCAACTGCCCAGTATCTGCAGCGACATTTTGGAATTATACAAATCCTGATACGAATTGTTTTGTTTTCAATGGCACTCATCCGAAAATGGAATATAAAAATTTCAGCAGAATCACCCTTCCTATGCTTGTGGTAAATCCAGAAAATGATGTGGCAACGGGAATCAAACAGGAACATGCAATGGAATTAATTAGGAAAAATTCCGTCTCTACAGATCTGACAACCCGGATAATTCCGGACGCTGTGCATAATTTTTTGGGGAAAGAAACACTTCTTACGGACACTATCATTGAGTGGCTGGGGAGGTAAAACGGATTTTAGGGTAATTTTTCTTCCAGGTGTTTTTGTTCTTCAGTATCTTCACCGAGTGTCTGCGTTTGCGACAATTTTTGCCCGAGCAGAGAAAATGAGCCTGACACTGTGCTCATGGAGTTATATGCGTTATTGATATGCTTTCCCAACACCCCTAAATTCTCTTCTATTTTTCCGTAATCTTTCTGGATCGCGCGCAGCAGCTGAAATACCTGCCGCGATTTCTGCTCCAGATCTTTCCCCTGAAACGACAGCAGCAGCACCTGTAAATGCGCATACAGCGTATTGGGCGATACGGGATATACACGTAGTTTCCGCGCATAACCCATAAGATCTTCCATGTTTGCAATTTCGTAATACACACCCTCGCTGGGTATATACATCAGGGCAAAATCCATTGTTCCTTCTTCCGGCAAAATATATTTTTTACTGATATCCGAAACGTGTTTTTTGACATCCGCGAAAAAATCCCGTTTCGCCGCTGCACGGATAGCTTCCGTTTCACCCTTATGCATTTTGGTGAAATTTTCCATGGGAAATTTGGAATCCACACACAGGAGTCCGGCGTCTGTTTTTAACACCGCATCTACTTTCACCCCGCTTTTGAACTGGTATTGCAGGTGAAACGAATTTTTCGGGAATGCCTGACCGATCATATCCTGCATAACCTGCTCTCCGATATTTCCGCGGAGCTTCGGCGACTGCAGAAACTCCTGCAGGCTGCGGATCCCTTTACCCACTTCCGACATCTCTCCCAAATTCTGCTTCAGATCTCCTATGACCCGGGCTGCGGTATCCAGGCGTTCATTAAGCTGCTTGGTATTTGCCTGAAGCAGACGGCTTACGTCCGTCGTCTGTCCGCGCATTGCATCATTTAACACCCTGTTAGTGTTTTCTATGGATACCTGCATGGATTTAAGCCACTCAGTGAGTGTGGAGTCATCTTTCTTTTCCGTAAGTTTCGCGAGTTCTTTTTTGACCAGAAATCCCAGTACCGCAAATCCGGCAATCACGACAATAATGAGGATAAGGAAGTCAGGACTCACGTGCCCCATTGTAGCATGCTCATAAACTCACCTACAATCAATATATGGAGAGACACAAAGTACAACGCAATCCGTTTATCCTGTTTACCGGACTGACCGGACTTATCGGGATAGCGGCGTACGTCAATATCGTTTCTCCCGATTCCCTGATTGCCCTGGCCGGATTTTTCCTGCTGTTTATCATCGCTGCAACATCGCTTCTTTTGTATATCCTGCAGCACACACGCCATGCGCTGCTTATCAGCGCGGGAACCACGATATATCTTATCCTCCGACTGCTCGGATTACGGCAGCCGCTCTACGCGGTATTACTACTTGCCAGCATTATCGCGCTCGAGTATCTCTGGAAAGATCAGGAACAGCCGTAAGTGTAGTAAAATACATACTATGAATAAAAAATTCTATATTACCTGTGCTATTCCTTACGTCAATGCGGCGCCGCATATCGGGCATGCATTGGAATTCGTCCAGGGAGACGTCATCGCCCGGTACCACCGCCTGCTTGGGGAGGATACGCTGCTGCTTTCGGGAGGAGATGAAAATGCGCTCAAAAACGTGCAGGCCGCGGAAAAAGCCGGACAACCGGTACAGCAGTTCATCGATACGAATAATACGAAATTTTTTGAACTGACCAAATCCCTGGGCTGCCAGTTCGATATCTGGCAAAAAGGGAGTGACACGCTTCACCACTTTCCCTCCAGTCAGAATCTATGGGAACGCTGCAACAAAGCCGGGGATATCTACAAAAAATCGTATGAAGGTCTCTACTGCGTCGGATGCGAAACATTCTATGAGCCGGAAGAACTCAATGAACAGGGTGAATGTTTCGAACATCCCGGAAAAAAACTGGAAACGGTCAAAGAAGAAAATTATTTTTTCCGGCTGTCCAAATATCAGCAGCAACTTATCGATCTCATAACGACAGATACGCTGGCAATTACGCCTGATACCCGCAAAAACGAAGTGCTTTCGTTTCTAAAACAGCCGCTTCGGGATATCAGTATTTCACGGAGTAACGAACGGGCAAAAAACTGGGGAGTACCCGTGCCGAACGATCCGTCACAGCGCATGTATGTATGGTTTGATGCACTCAACATTTACCAGTCCGGTATCGGGTTCGGATGGGACGCACAAACGTATAAAAAATGGTGGCCGGCTGACGTCCATGTCATCGGTAAGGGTATCAGCCGTTTCCATGCGGTATACTGGCCGGCATTTTTGCTCTCTGCCGGACTACAACCGCCGAAGGCGTTGTTTGTACACGGTTACTTTACGGTAAACGGACAAAAGATGAGTAAAACTTTGGGAAATGTCATCGATCCGCTGGAACTCATAAATAAATACGGTGCCGACCCGCTACGGTACTATTTTCTGCGCGAAATCCCCGCCTCTGCCGATGGAGATTTTTCGGAACGGAGATTTAAAGAACTCTATAACGCGGACCTGGCAAACGGACTGGGAAATCTTGTCGCCCGGATTGCCAAACTTGCATCGGTTGCCCCGATGCTGACAATTCCCGCTCCCCGTTCGTTTCAGGAATATCTGAAAGATAATCCGGAGTATAAACAGCATATTGAAGCATTCGAATTTAATGAAGCGCTAACCTATCTGTGGGGGAAAATAAAAACACTCGATATTGCAGTAAATGAAAAAAAACCCTGGGAAAAAAAGGGTGAGGAACTCACGGCCTCTATAAACTTTTTTATCAGTCCGATTCAGGAAATAAGCGTATTGATACAACTATTCCTTCCGCACACAGGAACCGTCATTTGTGAACAATTTTCCGGATCAACGATTACAGCCGGTGTGCCGTTATTCCCCCGCCTCACATAGTATGTACATCGACACACATGTCCAATTAAACTTTGCGGACTATGACTCCGACCGCGCAATGGTTATCGGCAACGCCAAAAAAGCGGGGGTCAAACAATTTGTCGTGCCGGGAGTCGATCACAATTCCTGCCGGACTGCCGTTCTGTTGGCCCGTCAGCATGAGGGAGTCGTGTTTGCCGCGGTCGGATTCCACCCGTATGAAGCTCCGCACAACCCCGACGTATCATACATAGAAACACTGCTTAAAGACGAAGAAAACAGTAAATATATTGTCGCCGTCGGCGAATGCGGCCTGGATTATCACGAATACAAAGGAGAAATTGCAGCCGGCCGGAAAGATGTACAGCAACGGCTGTTTGAAGATCAGCTTACCCTTGCACGCACGTATAACAAACCGGTTATTATCCATTGCCGGGATGCGTTTGAGGATATGTTTTCGGTCCTCGCGCGGTTACCCAAACCTCCCCGCGGCGTCCTGCATTGTTTTTCCGGCGGGCTGCAGGATCTGCGGCTGGCACAGGAGTTGGGACTATACACGGGTATAGACGGAAACGTGACCTATTCCAAACAGCTTATGACGATCATCCCCCATATCCCGCTTTCCATGCTGCTTCTGGAAACGGATGCGCCGTACCTTACTCCCGTGCCGCATCGCGGAAAACGGAACGAACCCAAATATATTCCGTTGATTGCAGATCATATTGCAAAACTCCGCAATATACCGGTTGCCGATATCATGAAAGCGACGACCGAAAACGCGAGGGCATTATTTTCGATCTGACAGAGCGCGTGGTATAATTTAGCTTGATTCTATGCGCCAAATATTTTTGCGTTACCCCAACAAAACGCAGCGTTTTTTCGAAATCGCTATTCCGGCTCTTTCGTGGTTTATCATCACGCTGCCGCTTTGGCTCTCATTCTGGCATCCTGCGCTGGTTGCATACCTCATCATCACCTTCGACGTATATTGGTTTTATAAATCCGTCTCCCTGGTGATTTTTGCGATGCGGTCATTCGTCATGTTTACGGCCCACACAGCAGTCAACTGGCTTGAACAGGCACGAAACCTTCCGCATTTTAACGACCTGTGGCACGTCATCATCATTCCTGAATTTCAGGAACCTATTCACATACTTCGCAGAACGCTCGAAAATCTGGCCCATCAGGATTATCCGCGCGAACGCATCATTATCGTGCTGGCGACGGAAACCAAAGACCCAAACAGTACGGAAACCGGTACCCTTTTAAAAAAGGAGTTCGGCAGCATATTCGGTCACTTTCTGATTACGCGCCATACATTGGTACCCGGAGAAATAGCGGGCAAATCATCCAATATGGCGTGGGCTGCCCGTAAGGCCGCAATACTTCTTAAGGAAAAACATATCCCGGTTGCCTGGACCACCGTCACCTCGTGTGACGCGGATGCGCTTCCTCATCCCAAATATTTTTCTGCGCTCGCCTATCAGTTCCTAAGCGACCCGCACCGCCACGATCATTTCTACCAGGGAAGCATTATGTTTTATAACAATATCTGGCGCATTCCGTTGCCGAACCGGTTTCTCAATACATTAAACAGCATGTGGAATCTGGCATTCCTTTCCCAGCAATCACGGCTTATTAACTTTTCGACATATTCGCTTTCTTTCCAGACGGCAGCATCGGTCGGCTACTGGGCGGTTGATGTTATTCCGGAAGACTATCACATGTTTTTCACCGTGTACTTTGCCCGCGGAGAACATGTCTCCGTACAGCCGATCTTTCTGCCTATTTTAGTCGATGCGGCCGAAAGCCACGGTTTTTTCAATACGATTGTCAATCAATACGAACAATCGAAACGGTGGGCGTGGGGAGTATCGGATATTCCCTATGTCATCAGGGAAACATTTCTGCACACGGAAATCAAACTGTCAGACCGCACCAGACGACTTGCATCACTGTTGGAACACCATCTCCTCTGGCCGACCAACTGGTTCATACTGACGCTCGGAAGTACGGTGCCGCCGCTTATAAACCCGAGTTTCGCCCGTACGGTATTAGGTCATAATCTGGCGCAGATATCATCCGGCATTCTGACACTTTCAACCATCTTTCTTATTATCGTCTTTGTCATAGACTGGCGTATTAAGCCGCCGCCGCCGAAAGCATACCCCAAGTGGAAATTACCGCTTCTGTATCTGCAGTGGCTCACATTACCTATTATTTCATTTTTTCTTTCCGCGTTACCCGGGCTTGATGCCCATACCAGGCTCATGCTGGGAAAGCGACTGGAATATCGGGTAACGGAAAAGATATAATGGGTCTACGGTATGCTCAATCTGCTACTCACTCATACGCCGCTTCTGTATTTTGTACAAAGTGTATGGCGGGATGAAGCGTTTTCCATCCTCGCAGCCCAACAATCACTCGGATTCATCATCACGAGGTTAGGATTCGAACCTCCGGTCTACTACACCATGCTGCATTTCTGGATAAAACTGTTCGGCACAAGTGAAGTGGCGACACGAAGTCTGTCCCTCATAGGATTCCTGATTGCCACAGCACTTATCATCGAGTGGGGGCATACCCTATACAAAAAACACTGGTTATCCTGGTACCTGCCTCTGTTTTTTTTCCTCAATCCCATGCTGCTCTATTATGCATTCGAGGTGCGAACCTACGGATGGTATATATGTTTTGCAACAGCGATGCTGATTTCCTATGCGTCGCAAAAATGGACGTGGTTCATCCTGGCTTCCGTGCTGGGATTTTATACCCATGTCTATATTCTCCCGTTTATCGGCGTACTCGGACTTCACTGGCTCTGGACAAAACGGACGGCGCTTACATCACTGCTGCATTTTTTGCGTACCGACCGCGGCATCAGAGCGTTTGGCATAGTTGCACTCCTTATCACGCCATGGCTTATCAAAATCGGCATTGAAGCCGGCCGCATGCGAACTTCGTGGTATTATCCCGTCGATTGGCAACTGATCAAATCCGTATTGGGAAATATGTTTGTAGGATACGAGGGCACCCCGTGGTACGGGTGGAAATATACAACCTATCTTTCTTTCGGTCTGTTGCTTAGTGCCCTTGTCGCGCTTACGGACAAACAACACAGAAAACGCACGGCATTATTTATTCTGTTCGGCGCCATCCCCCTTGCCGCAGTTATTGCCATATCTTTCATCACTCCGCTGTTTGTAAACCGGTATCTCATTCCGGCAACGATTGCAGAAGTACTGATCGTGACCGCGGCCATTTTTGCCATAAAAAATACCATGCTCCAAAAGACGGTCGCCGGCGTATTTTTACTCGGTGTCCTGTGGTTTAATTGGTGGTATCCGCCGCAGCACGCAAAGGCTCCCGTCCGTAATTCATTCGATCAGATAAATGTTATCGCAAAACCCGACGACATATTCCTGGCGTCTGACCCGATCATTTATCTGGAAACTCTCTATTATGCCAAAGACAAAACGCGCGTCTATCTGTACAACCCCAGAAACAATGTGTTTCCGTGGTATATCGGAGACGCGCTTATCACACCCTCACGAATGATCCGTGATTATCCTGAGTATCCGACACGGGCAATTCTCGTCTATCCCGATACGACGTATGAAATCGTGTATCGTATGCCCCTATGAAAATCGTTCCGAATGTACCGCTGTCACAGCGCCTGTTTCAGGGAATAGGTTCCACACGTACCACATGGGAGTACAGATGGGCGACAAACGCCGTCGTTTCTCAATTCCTGATAGGAAGCATCGTGATTGCGTGGTATTGGAAAAGCCTTCCTCCTCAGGTTCCGCTCTGGTATAGCAAACCCTGGGGGGATGAGCGGCTTGCCTCCCCGTGGCTTTTGTTTCTTCCGCTCATTTCTGCCGTTGTCATCTATTTAGTCAATCTGACGGCTGTCGTACGGTTTGCAGACAATCATCCGATGTTTGCACGTGTGCTGTTTCTTACGTCCATACTTATTTCGGTATTAAGCGGCTTTATGGTGATACGCATTGTTACGCTGATAAGCTAATGATTCAATTCCTTCCATTATTACTAGTAACCGTTTTGCTGACTCTTGGGCTCACCCCGTTGGTTATTATTTTTGCCAAACGTTTCGGGCTGGTAGACGATCCCAAACACCGGTATCACCCGGCACATACACACAAAGGAATTATTCCGCGCGCCGGGGGGCTGGCATTATTTTTAGGTATTACGGCGATGATGGTTACCACATTGCCGATGACCACACAGATTGTCGGCATTATCGCGGGCAGTATCATTCTGACGGCTGTCGGCTTGCTCGACGACAAACGCGACGTAAGTCCCTATGTCCGACTGATAACAAACATTATCGTGGCAATCCTTGTCGTCGGCACCGGAAGCTCCATTCCTTTCATCACCAATCCGCTCACGGGAGGCGTCTTGCCACTCAACGCCTGGAACTTCACTCTGACAATCGGATCGTTACCCGTCGCAATCGGCCTCCCGCAACTACTGGCCGTACTTTGGATCGTATGGACGATGAATATTATCGGGTGGTCCGCGGGCGTAGACGGCCAGATGCCCGGATACGTAGCTATTTCGGCTTTTGTACTGGGATTGCTGTCACTCCGGTATAGCCTGCTCGACGCAAATCAGATTTGGGTTACCATACTCGCATTCATCATTACGGGAGCATTCCTGGGATTTCTGCCATGGAACTTTTATCCCCAGAAGATTATGCCCGGATACGGAGGAAAGACGCTTGCCGGATTTTTCCTCGCCCTGTTGGGGATTCTGTCGTTTGCAAAATTAGGCACGGCGCTGTTGGTATTGGGCATTCCGATGCTTGACGCGGTAGCTACCCTTATCCGTCGGATCGGCATGAGAAAATCCCCCGTCTGGGCAGACCGCGGACACCTGCATCACCGGCTGCTGGATCTGGGATGGAGTAAACCCCGGATCGCCTTGTTTTACTGGGGAGTCTCGGCTATACTGGGGCTGGTCTCGCTCACAGTCACGAGCCAGCTTAAAGTATTTACGTTTGTCGCTGTGGCTGTTGCATTGACCATGTTTCTCGTATGGGTCAGCTTCTTTACTCAATTCTCAAAGCAGCGAGACCACGACAGTGGCTAAAAAACTTAGCGCTGTTTACGACGATATTTTTTACGGGACAGCTGTTCTATGTCCCCCTGCTGACCGATACCATTATCGGATTTATCTCATTTTGCTTCCTCTCGTCGTCCAACTATATTTTAAATGACGTGCTGGATGCCCCGGCAGACCGACGTCACCCGTTCAAAAAATTCCGCCCGGTAGCAAGCGGCAAGCTTCCTATAAAGACCGCGCTGCTGGTTTCATTGCTGCTTCTGGTATCGGGTTTGGGCCTGGCTCAGCTTATCGGCCAATCATTTTTTATCCTTTCGCTCATATTTATCCTGCTTCAATATTCGTACTCCATCGTGTTAAAACACATATCCGTCGTCGATATTATTGCCATTACGGCAGGCTACGTGCTGCGCGTATATGCGGGAGAGGCAGCGAGCGGATATCATATCTCCATCTGGCTCGCCCTTGCCGCGCTCTCTCTGGCATTATTCCTGGCCATCGGAAAACGTCGTGCAGAACTTACCCTTATCCAGGGATCAGGCGACGCATCACCGAAAGACACGCGGGCGGCGTTGTCTCACTATTCGGAAAAATTACTGGACGCATATACGTCGATGTTTGCGACCAGCACATTCATCTCCTATACCTACTTTACCTTTCTGGAACGTCCCATTACCCAGGGGCTGATATTTAAAAACTACAGCGATTTCGTTATCGGCATTCCTGACCGCAAATGGATGATGATGACGATTCCGTTTGTTCTCTACGGCATCATGCGGTATATGCAGCTTATCTATCACGGCAAAGGAGAATCCCCGGAACAGGTACTGACCACTGATCTGCCGCTTCTGACTACCGTCATTTTGTGGGTGGGATCCACGCTGTTTGTCATCTACGGAATCGGGGGCTGATGCAGCCCATGTCAGGAATTGCTGTCCGTCTGTTCGCTGACTACCCGAACCAGTGTTGAATCATTCCAGATGCTGTAATTGTAGATGATGCCCGGTTTGTTACCGAGGACATGAGAAAGATAGTACTTCACCGGCGGAAATACCGTATCCATCCGAAGTACCTCAGCCGACTTCATCCATGAGGCGTGCCCCTCGCTGTTTGAATCGATGCGCTCCGGCTTCGTTGCTAACACGGCAAGAAATCCGAACACTATAAAAAGTTCGTTTCGGTCCGTATGATGATGCATCGCGACAAACTTGAGCTGTATCTCCTCCGGCATTAGGGTAACTCCGACTTCTTCCCGTACTTCGCGGATTGCTGCCGTCAGGGGATTTTCACCTTCTTCGATATGACCGCCCGGAAGCGCTAGCCAGCCGGGGAAAACTTTTTTTGTGTCGCTACGCTTAAACATCAGAACATCATGATCGTGGGTAATACATATATCTACCGTACATACCGGCGGGATAGAGTCATGAAGGCGTACGGGAGTATTCATGATTCCATCATACCAGGGGTTATGCCGAAAACGGAGCGCGTATTTATTACTCTACCTTATCTGCGTATTGTGCGGAAATCCAACCTTTATTCGTCCCGTCATGGGAAATCTGGTACCACCCTGTTTGCTGATTAAACAGATGATACTTTTCTCCTGGATTAACGCGGCCGGCTTCCGTAGCTGCTGTGGAAGGCTCCATCCGTACACGCAGGAATCCTGTCGGCGTATCCTTTATCACGACATACGGTTTTTGCGGCGTTGCTGACGAGGTGGCTGTTGAACCTGGTTTAAGTGACGGCGTCGGCGTGGTCGACGTGGCAGCGGCCGGCGTCGCTTCAGCAGCAGGAACTCCCCCGGCAGACAGCGCTAATTTCATGCTGGAAATAAGCTTATACCCTGCGGTTAGTTTTACTTTCATCGTACGGGTCAAAAATCCTGGCGACGTAACGGTCAGATTATGATCCCCGACGGCCAGATCGGAAACGGTCAGCGGCGTGATTCCTTTGGTCACATCATCCAGCACGACCGATGCGCCGTCAGGATTGGTAATAATGGAAAGTTCCGGTTTGCCGGCAACGCTTTTTTCCAGCCACAATACATCAACGGCTGACGAAAGCTCCGACTCTGAAAGCACGGCGTTTACGTAAGTTAATAAATTCGGCCCTACCGAAATTTTTGCCTGCCACGGTGCAAATTCACCAGTTGTGGATTCTGCCACCAAACGGATTGTGTACTCGCCTGCAGTTATTTTTTCTTTAAGAGGCGTTCTGCCGATGTGTTTATTATCCAAAAACACGCTCACGGTGGGGGTAGCATCGACTCTCAGTTCGCCTTCTTTCGGCGCCCGGGATCCCAATAATTTCACAGCTCCGAAAATAATAAGGGTAACGATAACGAAGATGAGAAGAAAGCCGAATTTACGCTTCATAAATTGAGTTCGATCATACCATACCGAGGCGAGTTTCGGCAACGTTACCCCTCCCCACGTATTTGACTTTGGAGCGTTTTTACGCTACAATAGCGACCTATTGAGCCACTCTTTCGGGAGTGGTTTTTTAGTCCCTTTATATGGTAAAAACAGCCTTAATTTGGCTTACACGGCCATACCACGGCAGTAACCGTCTGAGCCGCTGGGTACGGGACCATATTGAACACCGCTCCGTTCAGGAGCTAATCGGTGTCCCCCTTATTGGGTTAGCCTTTTTCGGCGCTGTCATCGTGCCGCAAACGCAGGCTGGTTTTGCCTCGGCTGAGGTATACCTCGACACACAAACGACAACCGTCAATGCCATCGTGGTTCCCTCACAATTCCGCTGGCCGCTGGCAGCATTCGGCATATCCCAATACTTCTCCGGTGGACATCCGGGGCTGGATCTGACCAACCCTGCAGGCACACCGATTTATCCCGTCACCGAGGGAAAAGTCATACTGGTTGCGGCTCTGCGGGACGGCTACGGCCGGCATGTCATCGTGGAACATAAAGACGGCATGAGCTCAATCTACGCCCATCTCACCCGGGCGGAAGTCGTGGTCGGACAAATCGTCTCGAAAGATACCGAAATCGGTACGGTCGGCGCTACCGGCTGGGCTACGGGAAACCATCTGCATCTGGAAATCCACCAGGACGGCGTGGCGATCAACCCTATGGAAGTACTCCCGGGAATCAAAAAGTACCAGCCTAGGGAACTTTCCCAGCAGCAATTACCGCTTTCGTTCCCGGCTCTTACGCTGTAACAAATATTTCCCGAAAAAAGTAACAACCGGTTCATGTACCACAGGGAGTAACAGCGGATTCCGCTTATACTGGTGATCGATGTTCTTTAAGAGACGCCACGTTTTTGGGCAGTTAAGCGCATCATAAATCTTCTGCGTTTCCTGCCAGGGGACTTCCGTATCGAGTAAACCCGCCATGATGAGTGCGTGCGGGGTTACCACATGCCGGGCCGCTTCCAGAACGTCATGCTTTTGTGCATCCGCATCGACCCGGTACTCATACGGCACGCGGATCGTTTTTCCGTCTCTACTGCTTATTTTTTCAAAATACCGTTTCTTTTTCCATTCTTCCTCTATCATGCCGTACATCGTTCCGGAAAATTCTACCGGCGCGGAAACCGCACACAGCGCGCGGATATCCGCGTGGTCGTAGCAGAACAGTACGGCAAGTTTTCCTCCCATACTGTGACCGTATACCCCGATGTTTACCGAATCGACATACGGCAACGCGGTCACATAGGTATAGATACTTTCTGCATCTTTCCTGTGATTGCTGAAGCGGTAATCTCCAGACAGCGTGCCTTCACTGTCCCCGAATCCCGACGCAGTAAACCGCACGGCGACAATGCCGGCCGAGGCAAGCCTGTGCGCGATATCGACAAGATCCGCTCCCTCTTTATATCCCGTAAACCCATGGAACATAAAAACGACCGGAAATATTCCGTCCGCATCCGGTCTGTCTATTTCCGCCGCCAGATATAATCCTTTCGGATTTGCGATACGCAGGTGAAGTGTTTTGTACGTCATAGTCATAGCAATGCTGCCCATGTTACCACCTCGCGGACAAATACTGCTTCTTTTCCGCTGAACCCATGGTCTGCGCCCGGCACTATAACGCTTTTATAGCGGACCGATGTAGCATGGGCATCAAACGCTTTTTGTATTTCAGAAACGGGCCGATCGGCGTGTTCGTCGTTACCGCTGAACATAACAAGCAGGGGAACTTTTATCTTCCCGAATGTCGCAAGCGCACCCTCGGCATCCCGATAATTAAATACATCTTCCGGTGATCCCTCGCACAATAAACTCATCCACCGATTCGGCGTAAGGGGGAAAAAATCAAATCCCATGAGAAGTTCATCACCTTTTCCTTCCTTGATTTTCTGTTCCATTATGACGCGGTGTTTCTTATTCGTTTCTTCGTCAGTTGCGGAATACCGGTCGGACATAGGACCTGCCAGCACAACGCCGGCTACCCGCGGATCATCGACAGAGCCGGCGTAATAACAGGATTTATTGGCCCCCGTACTGTGCCCTACCAAAATAACACGGGTGAATCCCTTTGCCTCCAAAAATGAAAGCGCCGCATCAATATCTTTGAGGCAGTCAGGAAAATGCTCAATGCCGGCACCTATCGTTTCATACACATATCCTTTAGGACTTGCCGTATCTACTTTATGAACGCTCGTGACGTAATCATGGCCGCGCGTATGAAATGCAGCAAACGCCATGCCCTGCTTCCCCGCTTCTTCGGCAAACGCATTCATGCTTTTTGCATTACTGTAAAATGTGCCGGTAAGACCGTGAATCCATAACAGGGCTTTGCCGTTAGAATTTTCTGGCACATGCAGCAACCCCTGATGTACCAGGTTATCTTGAGTAATAATCTCTTCTAAGGTAAATTGAATCATACTATGGATGTTTTGTACCACGCCCTAGGCGGTGTTGCCATAGCCAAAAGCATGGGCTCGCCGGATCTTCTCGCAGCGGCAGCGGCCGCAATAGCACCGGATATTATGGGTATTATACCGTTTTATTCCATTAAATTTACCGAGGCAATCCGCATACCGGGAAATACGTTTACCCAAACATACGCACATCTCCTGCGGTCCAATAAGTTCGCCGGTACATGGGATATGGCCGCGTACAGATCAACGCATACGCTATATGGGGCCGCCTTCTTTTCTTTGTGTATGTTTGTGGTATTCCCCGATCAATGGCGTATACTTTCGATAAGCTACCTGTCGCATATTTTAATCGACATCCCTACCCACGAAGGAGATTTTGCTACCCGCATATTATATCCGTTATCGGACATTCACATACGGGGTTTGAACTGGTCAACCAATCTCAAGCTTTTTCTGTTTTTCTGGCTGATGCTGGCAGTCATTATGTTCCTGTTGTGGCAAACGTAGAAATCCATACTTCTGTCGGCCGTTCCTCGTGCCGGTCTTTCTGATCCCAGGTATATATGTTTGTCACAATAAATCCGGCAGTTTCTAAAAGTGCGCGGAGTTCCTCTGACGTGTAATACGTAAAAAATCTCGTATCCCCTTCTATCGTACCGCTGGTAACAAGCTTTTCCCCGGTTCCTTCTTTCATGAGCAAAAACAATACGCCTCCCGGTGTGAGCATATGGTGAAACTTCTTTAGCACCGGCACTACTTCCCCGCGCTTCAGATGAAGCAGCGACGCAGATGCCCAGATACCGTCAAACGGTTCATCAAGTTTTATCGCACGTAAATCCATGTTCAGGAAACGGGCATTAGGAAGCGCGGTGTCTTTGGCGTACGAAAGGAGCGTATCGGATAAATCAATGCCGGTCACGGTAAATCCTTTGGATGCGAAGTAATTCGCGTCCCTCCCTGATCCGCAGCCGGCATCTAATATGTTTCCGCCGGGACGAACAAGCGACATAAATTTCTCCCGCTCGGGTGCGGGCGCATATTTCTGGACTTTCAGAATATATTCTTTGGCAGTCTTATTGTAAGTAGCTATTGTGGTTTGTGTAAGATCGAAAGACATAGTTCTTGGAGCTAGTATACCAAAAGCCCCTCTTTCGAGGGGCTTTACGGTTACTACTTTTTTAGTCTATTAATAATCCATTCCGCCCATGCCGCCCATTCCTCCCATGCCTCCCGGCATGCCTCCGGCCGGTGCATCCTTTTTCTCCGGGATGTCCGTGATGAGCGCTTCAGTTGTGAGAATCATCATACCGACAGACACTGCGTTCTGTACGGCTGACCGGGTGACTTTCACCGGGTCAATGATTCCGGCAGCTATCATGGAGCCGAATTCCAAGGTCATGGCGTTGAACCCGAAGTCCGTGACTTTCGATTCTTCGATTGTTTTCATGACCCACCCTGCATCTGCTCCCGAATTGGACGCTATCATGCGGGTTGGCTCTCCCAAGGCGCTGTAGAGTATGTCTACACCCGTCTGTTCATCTTTGACGGTTAACGTATCCTTAAACTTGGTCAGCGCCGTTCTGGCCTTTAAAAGTGCCACACCGCCGCCGGGAACTATACCCTCTTCCAGAGCCGCTTTGGTCGCTGCGACCGCATCCAGGACGCGCTCTTTTTTATCCTTGAGCTCTATCTCTGTTGCTGCTCCGACATTGATAACCGCGACTCCTCCTGCAAGTTTGGCTAACCGTTCCTGCAGTTTCTCACGGTCAAAGTCGCTGTTGGTTGCATCGATTTCGCGCTTAATCTGCGCTACCCGTGCCTGCACAGCTGCTTTGGTTCCTTTGCCGCCGATGATACGGGTGTTTTCTTTATCCGCCCATACTTTATCTGCCCGGCCGCAGTCTTCTACAGAGACATTGTCGAGCTTGCGCCCTGTGTCCTCGGAGATCACGGTGCCTCCGGTAAGGATGGCGATATCATCAAGCATCGCTTTGCGTCTGTCGCCGAATCCCGGCGCTTTGATCGCAAGCACGTTGATCGTGCCGCGGAGTTTGTTAACGACCAGGGTAGCCAATGCTTCCCCGTCGATTTCATCAGCGATGATGACGAGATTCTTGCTGACTTTTACGAATCCTTCCAGGAACGGAAGCAAATCGGCGATCGCGGAAATCTTTTTGTCCGTAATCAATACATACGGATCGGAAATTTCAGCTTCCATGCGCTCTGCATTGGTGACGAAATATGCGGAAGCATAGCCTTTGTCAAACTCCATGCCTTCCTTATATTCAATCTCCATGGTGAGCCCTTTGCCTTCTTCGACCGTCACGACACCGTCTTTTCCGACTTTGGTCAACGCTTCGGCAATCAATGCCCCGATTTTTTCATCCTGGGCGCTGATCGTTGCGACCTTGGCCACATCGGCATCTTTGATCGTTTTAGCCATTTTCTTAAGCTCAGCTACGACGACATCAAGGCCTTTCTCCATTCCTGCTTTCAGGATCATCGGGTTGGCTCCTGCCGTCACATTTTTAAACCCGCTGTTTACGATCGCCTGGGTAAGCAGCGTTGATGTCGTGGTTCCGTCACCGGCCACGTCATTGGTTTTGCTGGCCGCTTCTTTCACGAGCTGTGCGCCCATGTTTTCAAACGCGTCTTCCAGCTCGATCTCTTTGGCTACCGTGACTCCGTCGTGGACGACGGTCGGCGCTCCCCATTTCTTGTCGAGAGCCACATTGCGGCCTTTCGGTCCGAGCGTAGTCACGACTGCTTTTGCCAGTATATTGACGCCGCGGATAAGCGACTGGCGTGCGTCTTCAGAAAATTTCAGTTGTTTTGCCATAGGTTCCTCCTAGAAAAATATAAATTATTCAATAATAGCCAATATGTCTTTTTGCTCGACGATCATCCACTCGGCTCCTTCGACTTTGATCTCATTCCCTCCCCACTTTTTGTACATAACCTTCTGACCCACTTTGACAACCATTTTGACGGGGTTGCCTTTCTCATCCGTGGTACCTGCTCCTACTGCCATGATCTCGCCCATCTGGGGTTTCTCTTTAGCGGTGTCAGGAAGTACCAACCCTGAGGGCAACTTTTGCTCCGCCTCAAGCGGCTTCACGAGGACATTATCAAACAACGGTGTGATGGTCTGTTTTGCCATAACTACCTCCTTTTTTTATAAATGCGACTACTATATGATTTTGCTAAAAAACTAGCAGTCTTTAGAAGTGAGTGCTATTTTATCGGTGATAAAAAAACTTGTCAAGGGGTATATGCCGCAGCTTCAATCTGCTCTCGAACTTTTCCCGAACCCAAAGGCGCGCATCACGAGGATGAAACCGGATCATACCGGCTCTAATTATTTCATTAGTCCGTCTACTATTCATATACCATAGTTGTACATATTTTGCCAGAGGTTCCAGCAAGCGGCACACAACGACAAGCGGACCCAAAAAACCGGCTGATACCGAAGAGACCTGATCAGCCACACTCATGCGCTCACGGAATGCCCGTGGCAAAAAATAATTTACCCAGCGGTTCGCAGACAGGAATCTTCGGTACACTCCCTCCCGCTGCCAGAGCGGAACCATCTGCAGTACCTCATGGGCGGCAAACAGGTCACGTTCGTTCTCCGGCAACTCAAGCGCATCTTCCGACATGAACATGTTAAGACATATCTTGTCGGCCACTGAACCGTCGTTTGGGCGGCGGCGGATCCCGAGTCCTTCGGCTACCAGAGTAACTATCATCCGTGTCACCCATACCGTGTGCTTCCGGGAAATAAAAAATACATCGATATCGTCTTCTTCTTTCGCGTTATCGACGGCCAGCCCTCCGGTAACACCGACCAGTAGCAGGGTAGGAATAAAATGGAAATGATTCATAATGTGGTAAATGCGGTGCCATTTGTGTGCGGCAATCACTTTCTTTTTCACCCGCTGCGGCACTGCTTTGCCCCGTCCGGGCAAGTGGACATACTCCGTGCCGTTATACTCCGTTGTCTCTAAAGATCTGCCCGTAGCGGGCATACGGCTCACGCCTCCTATTGCCCAGTAGATGATCTCATCCCTGGTTAACGGGTAGGTAAACACATCTGCGTATGCGACTGTTGCGATTACTTTTTGGGTGCGCGATACATTCATTCCTGATGCATTATGGGGTAGGAGTGATTTCTGATCCGCTTGTACTCATGCCGTACGATGATAGCACCTGCCGGAATCCGGAGGACATGGTGGTGAGCACCTGCGTCGGGGAACCTCCGTTTACCATACCATTGACTGCATCCGTCGCATACTGGATCAGTTTGTCGTTCAAGCCATTATCATACGTTCGTGAAGCCAGCGGGAATGAGCGTGCATATACCGCCTGCTTTACGTATGCACCGACGTACGGATCATCGGTAACGGTATTGGCAAGTTCCACGCGCGCATACGGCTCGCCGAACATCCTGGTTTTGGAGGCTTCCGTATACAGCTTGGTCGCTCCTTCCTTGCTCGTCATGTATTTTACAAACTCCCACGCTGCATCGAGATTTTTACTGCGCGCAGACACACCTTCTACCCAGTACGAGGACCAGGCGACGGCATTCCCCTGAAGTTGAGGTACCGGAACAATATGAAACCGAAGCTTCGGACTTATCTGCGCGATATCATGGGCGCGCCACGAGGGGGCAAGAATCATCGCGACCCTGCCGTTTGCAAACGCGGAAACCGAATTATCCATCCCTTCGCTCCAGGTATACAGCGGATCGGACGTGTCGGCGAATTTCCGATAAAAGATCAGCGTTCCCTCGGCTTCTTTCCCGACCGGATTAGAAATCGGCGCGCCATTCTGGAGAAACATGAGCCCTAATATGTCGCTGAAATGTTCGACGTTGTTTGTCGTACCGAGCGCTATCGCGGAGGTTACGATCGCCGTACCGTTTTTCACGGTCAGCTTCGGAATAAGATTGATGACATCCGTCCAGGTGGCCGGCTCGCTCACACCGGCAGTGGCAAACAGTGCATCGTTTACATACAGACCAAGGCCGTCAATCATGAGCGGAAGACCGAATATGGATGTCCCGGAAACCAATTCGTTACTCGACACGGGAAAAAACGTCGTATTGAATTCAGAAGCCGTCATAACCGTCGGCGGCACAAGCGCAAGCTGATTCCGAAGCATCGGAATCCAGGTATTATGAAACCGGAATACATCCGGTCCTTCACCTCTGTTGATGGCTGACTGCAACCGCTCACGGTACTGCTTTGGAGATTGCTGGGTATACTGCACTTTTATCTTGGGGTGAGTCGTTTCAAAATCAGCAATGAATTGCCTGGTCACCGCATCGTTTTCCCACAGCCCCCAATAATTTATGGTTACTTCCTGCGATTTTTTCGCAGCACCGCCGCCGCTCATTTTTCCCCACACAAAGACGCCAAGCGCGCCAAGCGCCAACAGGACAACCAGAATAAGAATAATTCTGACAAACGGCTTTGCTCCTGATGCAGGCTTTGTATCACCGCTGTCCGGTACCTGAATGTTCGGGATAAACGGATTGGGAGCAGCCGACAAGGAGGAAACTGCAGGAGCCGCAGGATCCGTGGGCGGCACGACAATCGTGTCGGGAGCCGCGGGGGGAACTACGGGTGCGGCTGCATCTATAACAGGCGCGCTAACCGGTTCGGAACTCTGTGCGGCGGGCGGCGCCTGAAATACTGACTCCCCAATGCCGATCCCCCGGGTAGGGGCAGCAGGAGTCTCCGGCGTCTGTGGGTCTTTTGGATCCATAGTAATGTAGGGTACAATGTATCATAACATGAGTCACAATCCCCCTGTAAGATCATCTGACACAACATCGGTCCTTTCACTGTTGCGGGCATTTGCCATCGGAGCTTTGCTTCTGATACTTACCGGATTCATCGGACTTTCCGCATATGACGCCTACTATGACGGCAAAATATATCCGAATATCGTAATCGACGGCATTCCCTTCGGCGGCAAAACACCCCAAGAAGTCGAAAACTATTGGAAAAACCAAAATATCCCGTTTGCTTCCTCGGTATTTGAGTTTAAATTTGAAAACGAAATTGCCACTATTTCAGGCGCGAATCTGGATTTGGGATACGATGCCACCCTTTCTGCGACACAGGCGTACGCCATGGGACGGAGCGGTAATTGGCTGCGTGACATCACGACAAAGTTTTTCCGCGGAACCGTGCATATTACCCCGTATTTCCGGTGGAAATCGGACCAGGTCCGTGATGTCATCACTGATCTTGCTTCCCGTATTGACGTGCCGGTGCAGGATGCACTGTTCCAGTTTGAAAACGGTCGTGTCACTGCGTTCCGTGCTTCCCGGGACGGACGTGCGGTACACCAGCAAGAAGCGCTTGCGCGGTTTGACGAGGCGGTAAAAGCTCTGCCGCATGCACCGGTATACCATATTGTGATCACAATCCCTGTCTATACGGTGAATCCGTCAGCAACTACGCAGAAAGCCAATTCATTCGGGATCAAAGAGTTAATCGGCCGCGGTTATTCGGAATTCCAGGGATCCATACCGGGAAGAATTCATAATGTCGCTCTTGCAGCTTCCCGCCTCAACGGAGTACTCATTCCCCCGGGAGAAACGCTTTCGTTTAATGACGTGTTAGGAGACATTTCGGCAGCCACAGGATACCAGTCCGCATACATCATTAAAGAGGGCAGAACTGTCTTAGGCGACGGCGGCGGCGTGTGTCAGGTAAGTTCTACCTTATTCCGAGCGGCGCTCAATGCCGGACTGCCGATAGCAGAACGCCACGCGCACGCATACCGGGTCCATTACTATGAAGAGGGCGGGTTCAAAGCGGGACTGGATGCTACTGTATTTTCTCCCAGTGTCGACTTGAAAATTAAAAACGACACGCCCGCGCACATTTTAATCCAAACCAAAACAGACACAAAAAACATGACTCTGACGTTTGAACTCTACGGCGCGCATGACGGCAGAAGCAGTGAAATCAGTAAACATGTCGTCTGGGGCGAAACTCCCCCGCCGCCTCCACTGTACCAGGATGACCCGACACTTGCCCCGGGAGTCGTCAAGCAAGTAGATTGGGCCGCCTGGGGCGCAAAAGCGTCATTTGCCTACCGCGTCACGCGCGGGAACGAAGTTCTGCAGGATACGACATTCATATCCAACTTCCGGCCATGGCAAGCTGTGTATCTGCGCGGACCGGCGGCGCAATGAACCTATGAAAAAAGTACTTGTCGGCGGCTGCTTTGATTTACTGCATTTCGGGCATATCCAATTTCTCACCGAGGCCAAAAAACTCGGCGACCATTTAGTTGTGGCGCTCGAATCCGATGAAAACGTCCGACGGATGAAAGGGGCAACGCGCCCTATCCACACCCAGGCGCAGCGGCAGGCCATGCTCGAATCACTCTCGGTTGTCGATGAAGTTATCCCGCTTCTTCCTCTTAAAACCGACGCTGAGTATGCAACACTTGTGACGGACGTGCATCCAGCCGTGATAGCTATAACACAAGGTGACACCATGGAAACTAAAAAGCGTGCCCATGCTGCACGCATCAATGCAGAGATTGTTATAGTCCCCAAAGTACATACCCCTTCCACCTCTCAACTCGCGAAACTCCTAGACCTCGAGTAAAATAGGGGGACCATGCGCATACTCGCAATAGAAACCTCCTGTGATGAAACGGCGGCCGCAGTGGTCTATAACGGCGTACATATAGTAAGCAGCACGGTAGCCACATCCAAAAAAATGCACGAAACATACGGCGGCATCGTTCCCGAAGTGGCCGCGCGCATGCAGCTGGAATATGCACTCCCCGTCATCACCGAAGCGCTCCGGCCGCTCGGAAGCGGATCAATGCAGGAACTCATCCTGAAGCATATTGACGCCATAGCCATTACCGTCGGCCCCGGACTGATCGGTTCGCTTCTTATCGGCGTCGAGACGGCGAAAACATTAGCGCTCGTAACGGGCAAACCAATCATTCCCGTCAATCACGTGTTGGCGCACATGTATGCAAACTTCATACATCCTGTCATTGCGAGTAACAACGAAGCAAACCCGTCGGGATCGCCGCGCTCCGCTCGCGATGACAAAACCATTACGTTCCCGGCAGTGTCACTTGTAGTCAGCGGCGGACATACGGAACTATACCGGATGGAATCCGAACGCAATCTCATCTGGTTAGGCGGCACGCTCGACGACGCCGCCGGGGAATGTTTCGACAAAACGGCGCGTCTGCTGGGATTTGGCCACGGCGGCGGGCTGGCAATACAGGAGGCTGCGGCTACGTACTCAGGAGGTATATCACAATTTACCAAAATATTACCGCGGCCGATGCTCGGAAAAGATCATCTCTATGATTTCTCATTCAGCGGACTCAAAACCGCAATCCTCCGCGAAGTCACCAAGCTTAAGGATACAAACGGATTCAACACACGTTCTATTGCGGAATTATCATACGAGGTTCAGGAAACCATCACCGATGTGTTGGTAAAAAAAACACTCAGGGCGGCGGAAACATCCGGAGCACGGTCTGTTCTTCTTTCCGGAGGGGTATCGGCAAACCTGCGTCTCCGGGAAAAAATCAAAAGCCGGCTTAAAACACTGGATCATCCCCCGTCGCTTCATGTGCCCAGGATAGAATTATGCACGGATAATGCCACCTATATCGGAGCCTATGCATACTTCCGCGGGGCCGCACAGGACTGGAAAACCATCAACGCGTTTCCTGATCTTTCCGTGGAAGTTTCGTCCTGACGATTTCCGTCTCTTCTCTGCACCAGGGGGAATACGGAGATGGATTTTTTTTGATTTCTTCCGTAAACTCATCCCAATTCACCCATTTCCAGTCATCTACCTCTTTGGGATCGGGCACGGGATCCCCGTCAAAATATCCGATCACGATCGGGCAGATTTCGTTTTCTACGATGCCGTTATTATCAGCGAAACGATACCGGTACGGTGCTAAATCCGTTATCTTTACGCCATGTATATGCAGCTCCTGTGCTAATCGTCTGGTCGCTGCTTCTACCGGAGTTTCTTCCGGAGAAAGGTGGCCGCATACGGTATTGGTCCAGACTCCCGGAAATGTCTTTTTCGCGTTCGCCCGTTTCGTGAGCAATATCTGGTTATGGGAATTGAACAAAAACAACGAAAATGCCCGGTGAAGCGGTGTATCCGTCGTATGAACGGTATCTTTATCCGCTGTTCCTATCGGGGTATTCTGCTCATCGACCAATACAACTAATTCCATGTGGGGCCGCTTGGAATCGGACCAAGTACATCGATCTTATAGCAGGCACGTATTTGTATATCTTTGTGTGTGATACATACCTCACTGCTCTGCAAGTGGGGCCGCTTGGAATCGGACCAAGTACATCGATCTTATAAGGATCGCGTTCTACCAATGAACTACGGCCCCGACAAGTATCACACACTAAATATTAAAGTTCGTGCCTGATATATCGAAAACAACCATAATATTATCCGATATGTTTGTTTTCGCTATAAGGATCGCGTTCTACCAATGAACTACGGCCCCGGAATATACTGCTTATTTTACTGCAAAACAGGGTAATTTGGTAATCCAAACTCAGGTGTGAAGAAGTTCTTCCATGCGGGCTTCTATCTCGTAGGAGCGCTTTTTATTTTTTGCAAAAATGATGAATGACAGTTTCTGCATGCGTAAAAGATTTTCCGATGTGATAATGAGCCCTTCTTTCGTCTTTTTATCAAAGAGAATAGGAGCCAGTCTGTCGCGTATACTCGCAAATGTCTGGCGTTTCAAATGTGTGATCATGTATCCGTTATTCGAAAACAGATACGTATCAAACATAAAATTTTCTCCGAACAGCGCGACGGCAGTCGTATAGACGAATGTCCCTCCGGTACTTCTGACATTTGATTCCGCGACATAAATTTCACCGTTTCTCCCTGCGACATAATCCACGTCAAAATATCCCCGGTAACCGGCTGCGGCAAATCGTTCCGCGATATAAAACCCGGTATCCTTGATCTGCGCGGCAACCCGCTCCGGCATAATGTCATTGCCGATTTCTATCCCGTGAAACTGTCCGTCCTTCGTCACCAGTACGCCGCAGTGATACAGAAAATCAATCCTCCCGTTTCTGCTTATTTTAAACTCCACATTCGGATTCCCTCCGGCAATCGTACTGCTGACCTGGATGAGCTTTTCGATAATGATCGGAAACTTCTGCCAATAGGCATCTTTTTCCAACAGGGCATATATCTTAGCCTGGCACGCGTGGTATTCACCCGGCAAATCACCCGGCTCAAATATTTCGACTCCCATTCCGGAATGACCCTTGTTTGTTTTGATCACGACTCCCTGTTCTTTGACATACCGGATTGCCGCGATTTTTGACGCGTCCTCAATACCGAAACAGATGACACCGTCGGCCATCTTAAAATCCGGTTCTTCGTTTGTACTCTGCTGGGCCAACTGCCGGATTCCGGATTTGCTTCCGAAAAAATTGACGGTCCACCCGTCTTCCTCATCCGGCGCTTCGGGAGTCGCGATCGTTAATCCCTTTTCCCGGAGGGCACGCACAAGGTGAAGAAACTGCTGGCTTACGGCGTAGCTTGTTACGGTAAGTTTTTTCGAGGAATTCGCAGCTTCGACGAGCGCATTCATAATCGAGGGATCATGCAGAATGTCTTCACAGATAACACCGCTGTGCTGGGCAGTCGTGAGCACGGTCAGTTTTTTCTGTCCGAACAGCGACTGATAATACTGTAAAAACTCCTGACTTACTCCCTGTGGCGTGATGTAGAGCACCTCGCTGTCTTCTCCGGCAAACTGGAACAGACGCACGTCTCCCAAATATCCGTTCTCCACTATTTCTGCGCTTCTCGCGTTGGAATCGGACATGGCCGAAATAAACGGCCAGACATCCTCCGACATGTTAAATATGTATACGATGACGTTATGTTTTTTATCGGGGCCGCTTTCCGCTGACTGTTCACTCATAGAGACAAATAATTATAAAGAATATTTACAGAGCATTACATGTTTTTTTTGTGTTGTAAAGGGAGAAGTTACCGGAAGATTATAACCGCGCACGTTCCTGAATTTCCGCCTCTATCAATTCACGGGCCTGACCGTACTTGAGCCGGGATAATTGGATGATTGCTTTGGCAACTTCCCTGTTCTGTTCCGACTTAACCGTACTCATGTCTTTGGACAAATCGATACTGAACGGTTTCACCGGTTCGTTGTGCACGATCGTTTTAACATACGCATTGTACTTATCGATATTGATTAAATCAATTTCATTAAACGTGGGCTGATATTCATGCTGCAGATAATTAGCATCGGTAACTCCCACGCGGAACGTAATCAGTGTTCCGACGTTTCCGAATACCGCATTTTTCACCTCTTCTTCCATCTGTCCGATAAATTGGTTGGCGACAGTCAGGCTCAAGCGATATTTCCGGGCCTCGGAAAGAATCTGCGCGAAATCGGGGGTCGCAAAATTCTGAAATTCGTCGACATAGAGATAAAAATCGCGCCGTTTATCTTCCGGTATATCCTGCCTGCTCATAGCAGCAATCAATATTCTCGGAACCAGAATTAATCCCAGGAAATTGCTGTTTTCCTCTCCCAGTTTTCCTTTGGACAAATTGACCAGAAGAATTTTTCCTTCGTCCATGACTTTGCGGAAGTTAAAACTCGACTGCGATTGTCCGATGATGTTACGCATCAGTTTGTTGGTAACGAACCGGCCGAATTTGGACACGATATAATCCAACACCTCCGATTTATGAAAATCCGCAGTCTGCGCAATCTGATCCGTCCAGTATCTCCTGATAATGGGATCCTGCACTTTCGGCAGTAACTCCTGAACGAAATTACTGTCCGTCAAAATACGGACTACTTCTATAAACGTACTGCCCGGCTCCGACATGACGGTCAACATGGCGTTTCTGACGGCATGTTCAAACCTAGGCCCGATAATACCGGTTTTCTGGGGGTCGTACAGCTTGTACATAAGTCCGACGATGCTGGTGACGACAAAATGTTTTTGTTCTTCGGTTTCCGCTTCCAGCATGTTAAGACCCATCGGTCGTTCGGTATCTGACGGATCAAAATAAATCACGTCTTCAGCACGTTCGGGTGGTATCCTGTTTAAAATTCCGTCGATCAGATCTCCGTGCGGATCGACAACGGCAAGTCCTTTTCCGGCCTTTATATCCTGGATTACCAACTCTTCCAGAAGCTGTGATTTTCCAGTACCGGTTTTTCCGATCACGTATAAATGCCTCCGACGGTCATCGTCGCCGATATAAATCGGCCGGTCCATGCCGCGGTATCTGGATATGCCGATAAACTGCCCGCTGGAGGCAATCTGCATAGGTGCAGGCGCACGTTTTGCATTGAGCCAAAAAATATGCGGCGTCTCTATGGATTTGTTCGGCAGATGATAAATTGTTGCCAGTTCATCGCTGTTTAACACCCCGTATTGTTTAAAAAACGGCAGGTTGACCATCGGAAAATACCGGTAGATAAAATCGATCATAAAAAACTTCCGCATCGGGTGTTTTACTTTCGAAAAGTGATTATGATCTGACGTAAACTGATGAAACGACGTGATAAGATTCTCAAGATGCGCGTCCGCGGCTTCTTTGCTTGTGGAATTTACCACGAGCCGGATGACCGTGTTAAATCCGGGTTTGGAAACTTTCTGTTCAATCGATTCGAGTGTTTTGGAATCAACTTTAAAACTCGCCTTTTCGGGGTTTGCCTCGTTCTTTTTCGTCCTGGAAATATATGAGCGGCCCAGACCGGCCCACTTGCTGCCGGCCGGCTGAATAAGGATCTGAATCGCCGCGCCTTCCCCTTCCGACATTTTTGCCAGCACGGACGTAAGTGATGACAGCGGATCTATCGGAAGATCCCGGAAAATTCGGATCGGCAGATAATCGGAATTTTTCGGGGTAAGGGCAGCAAACGCAACCTTGCCGTTTTCGCTGAAAATATTGTATTCGTCCACGATTTTAAGATCCGCGCCCGGGTAAGAACCGTGAATCTGTTTTTCGATTAAATCGATAAACCGTTTGGGGGCTGCTATGTAAAACCGTATATCTTCACGTTTTGCGACAATCTCAAACGATATATGATCCTGCGGTTTGAGAAATGACCAGAACCCGCCATGATGCATCGCGTGAAGACTGGCAAACATCTGTTCTGCGGCGTCAATCTTGATTTCGTTGTCCCGGGGGGTAGCAACTTGGACCAGGGTATATTCCATGGAACGTTTTTCCCTGTCCCGGTATTTCCATAAAATAAACAGCGCGTATCCTAATACCGCAAGGCCTATGAGACAAAACGTCAGGATGATAAGTGCCACACCCAGCACTTCCAGTTGATATGTAATATCAGCAAATTCTATCGGCATAATCGTACTGCGCTATTCGTGCATCCGCACTGTTTTTCCATGCATGGATTTTATCGTAAGATGCGCCTGCAGCAGCTGTCGTTTGCACCACTCGGAAAGCCACCGCCACGATGTCAGGATACTCTGATGAAGTCCCTTGGCAATCTGTTCGTCGGAAAGAGGCAGTGAGATCGCAGCTGCTTCAGCAGGTACCGGCGCCTGAGGCCCTACCACATGCACACCCATCTGCTGAACAATTTTGGGGAGCACAACGGAATCGGAACTCATTTTTACCCCTGCTTTGACAACCTCGGGAGAAAGCGCTGTTTCTTTTCCGGCTTCCGTTACCGTAGGAATTTCTGCGGTGGTAGTTGTAATGGGCGCTACTTCTTTTGCCATGCTGCCTGCAACCGGCACAAAGCTGCTTCCCGGAGTATTGGGAATACCTTGAGATGGTGACGTACTAGGCAGGGTATCCATATAATTCATTCTATCATGAAGCAAAGGCGAATATGATGCCATGCTGTGGCAGTGCCGCATGTTTCCGTTTTCGTTTGGGGCGGCCACTTGTTTGCTGATTTGCCGCCGGTACCTGAGACCCAGACAAAGCCGATTCCCGGATCATGGCAAGCTGCCAGATAATGGAAAGCAGGATCCACACGGGGTTCTCCGACGGGTTTGTTTCTTCTGTCACTTCCGGTTTCTGATTCGTTTCTTTTGACGCACGTCTGCCTGACATTGTTTTTGCCGGCACTGCCTCCGATACCGCCCCGTACATCCACCACACGACAAGGGCAAACATAAGGCGCCCTAACGGAGCTGCCTGTTCCCGCTTTCCTTCCCGTTTTGATGCATTCTTCGCTTCATGGCGGATTTGTATACGCGAAGTCTCTTTGTGTCGCTTTGATATACGCGGTGCCGGCGGCTGCTCAAAAAACCGAGATAACAGGACTGCCGCTGCGGCGTATGCGGCTATCAGTGATATTTCGGGGCCCGATTTTTCCTCCGGTGTTACCGATGTGATGCGCTTCGTATCAATTCCATGGTCTTTCTTATGAAGAGTATGGGTAACGCGCTCCTTTTGAAATAACACCGCGGGTAATCCGATTGATAGTTTGATCCTGTCGATAAACGCTTTCCAAACATCAGAAATCCGCTTTGTTTCCTGCGGCTTGGGGCGTATGCCGTGTTCACGGATGTCGTTACGCAAAATCTGCGGCTTCGGGGTGACTGGTTTTTCCGCGGACCGGTCTACCCTTTTACCTTCCGCAATCCGGGCAAACCAGTACAGCGTGGCATTGGGCGCTGCCGGCACCCGGCCGGTATATGCCAGCATTGTTTTGGAAATCCACCATTCAGCCATCGCGGATTTTAGTCCTTCTTTACCGGTATGTACCAATGATACGGATTCGCTGTGCGTTTCATTCGTGCGGCCTTTTTCGGACACCGGAAGCACCTGCGCCCTGACGGGGGCACTGCGCTTTTCTTTCCCTGCATCTGCCGCAGGTTTGGTGCTGCGTTTTACCTCCGGCCTGCTGACAATGCTCCCGATTGCACGGATTTTTTCCTCTATCTCAACTGCCAAAAACCGACCTGCCTGCTTCATACCGTTTCCCACATCTGCCATGACAACCCCGGAAATATCCGTGCTCCTATGCGAAACCGAAATTATCTCCCGCTCGTATAGCCGCTCACTGCTGTATACCGACTGTGCGATCGCGATCGTCCGCACATCCTCCGCATTCACCGATCCTTCACGCAAAAAGAAATGCGCATAGGAATGTTCCTCCGGTTCTTTCCCCATATCCGTTTGCATCGCGTGAAAATCCGACAAATGATACAAAAGATCTTTCGCTTCTTCCGGCGAAAAATCTCTACCGGTCGCGGCATATAAATCCACATGCTGCGATGTGATTTCTCCCGCGTCGGACGTTTGCCAAATCTGTACGTACCGCACGCCGTCAGGATGAGACAATACACTTACAAACCCGCGTGATGTTCCGTTTATGAATGTCTCCTGCATCCGGAGCTGCGCTTCATGCTCCTTGCTGTTATATGCAGCCGGATTTCCAACAAAGGCCGCGTATTCTTTTGTGTGCTCCCACAGTTCCTGCAATGTCACCATCTTATCTCCGTACTCGGTAGCGAGCTCAATCCCGTTTTTTGTTTCAACCGGCCGCCAGCGGACAACTGACTCTTCGTGGGCAATTTCTCCGCGCTCATACGATAAATCCTGTGCGAGGCACTTCTGAAAGCGGTCGATCGCATTCTCATGAATCTGTACCTGCGTCCAGTCGGGATGCTCACGGGCAACTTCCGGCTCTATAAAATGCATGAGGGAATACGTCGCTGCATCGGAATTATACCTGTGGTCCCCGCGCCAAACCGGCTGATCTTCCTCCTGGCTGTCCCGTAATACCGCTATACCGCGAAGCGCCATGCGGTCGTAGAACCGGTCGGTTTTTTCCGTATCTTCGCGCATGGTGTGCGCGTAGCGTGAAGCAATATCGTATGTCGGAGATGGTTTCTCCATAAAATCCTCCTGCTCGGGATACTGTAAGGGGGAGTTCCGGACTTTACCGTTGCGGCACAGTCGCTGAGTTACACAGCGTTCCTCGTATCCTTACTTCGTCTCTTTGTACTCTTTGTGAGCGTTCCGGTCAATACCTGACCATGTCACTTCTACAATTCCGGCTTCATGATTGATAAACCGCGCCAGCATAAACAGCAGATCGGACAGGCGGTTCAGATACACGAAAATCCTCGTGTCGATCTTCTGTTTCTGACCCAATGCTACGGTCTGCCGCTCAACTCTGCGGCAAACTGCTCTGGCCAAATGGATATCAGAGGCAAGCCTGGTTCCTCCGGGGAGGATAAAATTGGATAGCTTCGGCAATTTATCGTCTAAAATATCTATCCGTTCTTCCATTTCTTTGACACGCTTGGGCAATTCATGAAGCTCGGTAACCCACCCTGCCAGATGACTTCCGATTGAGAACAAATCAGACTGAATGGCAGCAAGAAACACATGTACGTCGGGTGACTCGATGTCGCTTGCGACTTTCCCTATCCACGAATTCAGTTCGTCTATGGAACCGTACACATCGACAAGTTCTTCGCACTTTAATACCCGCTTACCCCCGAACAGGGATGTCGTACCTGTGTCGCCGGTTTTGGTGTAGATTGGCATGTAGCTATATTAACATTCCGAGTACCCGCATGAGTAGCATTTCTTGCAGGATTCCTCAAAAACCAGACTCCCTTCACCACAACTCGGACATAGGTCGACTGTCACCATGCGGCGTTCGGTGAGTAACATCTGGGTAGCCGGTACGGTCATCGGTTTATCCGCAGGTTCTACATTCGGAGCAGGCGTTGCAACGACCGCCGGCGTGTGTCCGTTGCCGTTTGCATTGACGGTATGACCGTTTGCTGGGGGTGTAGCGGCAATCGGCGCATCCACCCGGTGTTTTGCAAAAAATCCGAAATGCCGGTCAATTACTTTGGCCACCGCATCCGGCAAACTCCTGACACGGTTTTCCCCGAATCCCAAACTCCTGGCTCCTCCGATACCGATCAGTTCGCTTGCAACACGATGTGCGCGTTCCATCGGAGAAATCGGAGATGCGACACGAAGTACCAGAGAGATAAGTCTCCCCAGGGCTTCCGCCATTGCCGTCACATCGCTTCCTGCTTTTCCGACGTTTACGAACATCTCAAGCGGCTGCTCTCCGCCGTTCGTGTTTATCGTAATATACGCCTGCCCCATGGGCGTCTCTACCTGATAGGTAGATCCATGCACCACTGCCGGACGAGGCTTCACTTCAGCACTCATCATGGGTGTTGCCACCTGCTTTATTTCTTCTTTTTTCGGTTCCTCTTCTTTCCGGGTCAGCACGCCTTCTCGGCTTCCTTCCCGCATATAGGCAATCCCCTTGCAGCCCAATTCATACGCAAGCGTATACAGACGCTTTACGTCGTCAACCGTATGGGTCTTCGGAGCATTTACCGTTTTACTGATGGACGCATCGACATACTGCTGAATAGCCGCCTGTACGCGCACGTGATCTTCAGGAGACAAATCGTTTGCGGACACAAAGTATTCCGGCCGCTCTGCTTTTGACGGCTCCTTGCCGTGCTCTGCGGTAAACCCCTGGAACCATGCTTCATACAGCGGATGGCGGAGAATATGTTCCCCCAGACGGTCACGCCGTATAAATTCAAATTCATACACCGGTTCTATCCCGCTGGATACGCCGGCCATCAGCGATGTGGATCCGGTAGGAGCCTGCTGCAATATCATGGAATTCCGCACGCCGTAGCGCTTCATCTTTTTCCGGATGGTTTCCGGCAGTTTTTTGATGAAATATGCCTCCAGGTGTTTGGTTTTATTTATCTTCGGAAATGCCCCTTTTTCTTTGGCAAGATCGACGGAAGATTCGTACGCTGCATCCCGGACAGTCCGGTAAATTTTATCGATGACCGCCAGACTTTCCTCTGATCCGTAGCGGAGCTTCATCTTTATCAGTGCGTCCCCGAGTCCCATCGTACCCAGACCAATCCGCCGCTCCCCGTGAAGCTGAACTTCTTTGATCTGATCAAAAACATAAAAATCCGCATCGATGATATCATCCTGGAACCGGACGCCGATTTTGGCTACTTCCGCAAGCCGGGCATAATCCATTTCACCCTTCTCATTGACGAGCGCTGCCAGATTTATCGATGTTAAATTGCACACGCCCCAATTCGGCAATCCCTCTTCTCCGCAGGGATTCACACAATTGATATATTCGAAATACGAATTGTTAAACTGCTTGTTGTATCTCTCCATGAATACCACTCCGGGTTCGGCACTTTTCCAGGCTGCTGTCGCGATAAGATCCCACAGCGCCCTGGCTTTTACTGTTTTTTGAACCACGGGTTTTTTCCCTAACGCAATCCAGTTCGGCAAATAGCCGTCCCATTTCGTGTCGTAGTCCGGATCGTGCGGATCAGGGAATTTAAGATCCCAGTCCTCATCGTTTTTGACGGCTGCCATAAACGCATCGGACACACATACGGAAAGATTAGCGCCATTAATGCGGTTAAGATCCTGCTTCACGGTAATAAACTCTTCAATGTCCGGATGCCAGTCCCACAACATCAGCATGAGCGCTCCCCTGCGGCTGCCGCCCTGCTGGATAATGTCTTTGGTTGCGACGGAAAAGAGTTCCGCCCAATTGCATGGACCGGAAGAAAATCCGTTTACTTTCTGAACGCGCGCTCCCCGCGGGCGCAAAGAAGAAAGGTTAATGCCGACCCCGCCGCCGCGGGACATGATTTCCACCATTTGTGACAGCGTATTTAAAATGCCTCCGCGGGAATCATGCGGACTCGGGATAACAAAACAATTATAGAAGGTTACTTTATATCCGGTGCCCGCTCCCGAGAGAATCCGTCCGCCCGGCACCAGCACAAAATCACGCATGGCATCATAAAACTTTTCTTCCCATAGCGCGCGGTTTTCTTTTTTCTCCATCAGTGCAACTGCCCCAGCGACCCGTCTCCACATTTCCTCGGGTGTCTGCTCGATAGCTGCGCCCTGCTCGTCTTTCCGCGCATAGCGGTCAGCAAATACTGTTTTTCGGATACCGGTAAAGTTTGTGTCCATAATTATTTCTTTTTAATAAGTTTTTTTAACTCTCCTTCAAATTCGTCTATATCGACAAATTGTTTAAATACGCTCGCAAACCGAATATATGCAATCTTGTCCAGTTTCTTAAGCCGTTTTGCTACTAACTCGCCTATTTTCTTGCTTGGTAATTCCGTGCTGTTTCCTCCGATGAGCTCCCGCTCAACCTCATCAACAATTCTTCGTACGTCGTCTCCTTTGATGGTAGTCTTTCCGCTTGCCCGCCAAATTCCCCGCTCCAGCTTTTCCCTGTCAAATGGTTCTCTGCGCTTGTCTTTTTTTATCACGGTAAGCGGAACCGTCTCAATCCGTTCGTATGTTGTGAACCGTTTTGCACACTTACTGCAGCCCCTTCGCCGTCTGGTTACTGCAAGATCTTCACTATCCCTCGTCTCTATTACTTCTGTATCAGTGTTTGTGCAATATGGACATTTCATCGTAGACTCTTCCGTTTAGGCATGTAGTGTCGTGAAATCAAAAAACACTATATTTGGTGTGCTCAAAAATCCTAAAGCACTAACAGTGGTGAGTCAACTGGCAATTTCTATATCAAAACGTTCCAATTTATGAACCTAGCCTCGTGAAATGTTTTATGAGGGAAAAGTACGGTGAAAATCTGTACACACACCGTCAGTTTTCTCCCGCCGGAAACACGATGAGCAGTTTCTGTGTGTTCCCTCTGTACCCTCTCCGGAGCAGACGAATCCTCTTAATCTACCGTTATGAATACGGTTTTTAATTGACGACCGATCCCGTAAGTTTTTGAACACGGGCGCGCAATGCTTCAATCTGTTCTGCTGCCTCTCCCGCACTTATTAAGACTTCGCGGTGCTTTATAAGGGAAAGCGTAAGCTTCTCCATAAGATGTCCCGGCACGGAATTGCCGGACTTTATGTGCTCCTCAAGGAGTACTATTGCCTGCGTACGGGAAGCGAGTGCATCGGTAAACGCCAAACGGGCGTCGGCCGCCTTTCCCAAAGACATAAGTGTGATACCCATGTTCAGTTTTTTGTCTGCCTGCAGGATATAAAACTCTGCTTTGCTGACCGGATCGGTAATCAGCAATTCAATAATTCTGTCGCGGAGACTCTTGAATATATAGAGCGGATGCGTCGGAAGGATTCCCGGAAACGGCAGCAGATATTCGACAGGTGTCGGCTTTGGCGTGGGCGTGGGGGTTACGGTCACAACGACAGCTCCCGCTTTGGTTGGTGCGGCTGCATATACACGCACGTCCTCTACAAGTGTCAGCACTCCCAACAATACCAGACCGGCGCATAGTATTCCGAACAATTTTTTCATACTGCCCTCCTTTTACGGTAGCATCATTGTACTCGATTCAGCAGCGTTGGCAATTCCGCGATCTTGCCGGGTTCTATATGAATACGTGAGCAAATTTCTTTTTCCAGGGCTTTCACTTTCGGATATGCCGCATCCAGCTCTTTGAGCGCGCGCTCCGGCAACCCCTCACTCCTCCACAATGCAAACCGTTCGTCCACAGTAATAATGGAATGCTTCACCATTTTATCCGACAAATATAAAAGTTTCTGTTCCAACGTCTGCGGTGCAGTACTTTGATCGAGTATGGCATGAAGAGCATGTGTTCTGACCAGGTCAGAAATCTCACCCAGTCCGTTATCCCGGAGAATTCTCACGGCTGCGTCGGGGTGACGCTCGTTAGGATTTTTTGGCGCTGCTTTATCTATATCGTGGAGCAATGCTGCCGCCTCCAATAGCGGCAAATCTACACTGACATCCGGGTACAGCTCCATGAGTTGCCGCCCGAACCATGTGGAAAGCTTTGCCACTACCACGCAATGATTTTGCTTGTACGGTGGCAAAAAATTTACCTCCCAAAGCTTTCGTATTGTTGCCGCGGTCGGAATCATGATTTGATCACAGGTTGTTGATATTTAACAATCGGGTATTTCCCGTACCAACAATGGAAATAATGAAAAACGGGTATCAAATATACTCTTGGAAAAATGCTGCCTTATTCACTCTTCGGCTGACCGTTGAGCTTATAATACCCCAGTGCCTGCAATACCAATTCCAGTGTCTGACTGGGACCGTGTGAATAGGTGTTTATAACCAGGTCATAATATTTCGGATCCCAAAAATCATCTACCCCGTACAGGCGTTTCCACTTCCCGATATTGGCTTCCTCCCGGGTACGCAGATGTTCTTTCGCATCTTCAACGGTTGCGTCATCACGGTTGACAATACGGTCGATCCTGAGCGCATCGTCACACATAAGCAGTACTTTCAGAACATGCGTAAGTCCGCGGGCATTCCATCCGGCAATCCAGCTTTCCACGGCCATGTGGGTCTCCGGGTGAGATATTTTTTCCCGTAATGCCTGATCTATCTGGTAATCCACGTCATCGCCGTAATCCGTCGCTAAATGATGCTTGGGGTCTTTGGGATCGTGCTTCCCCTGCTCTATGGAAAATTTTCTGGACCAATCCCCTCCGGAAAAAAATTCCCATCCGAATGACTCCAAACATGGACGAAGATTCTTAAGAAGCGTACTCCTGCCGGCCCCGGGGCGGCCTGATATGGCCACACTGGAATAGTTAAGGCGCGGCGTCTTCTTACTCTGATCCATACAGCTATTATAGATTCCGAAGTGCATGAGTCAAGGGATACAATCCGTCTGCCCCGCTCATACAGTCCAGCGAGTTGACAAAATACCGCCTTGCTATACATACTATCGTATGCGAATCCAATACCTTTCAGTGACCTGGAAAGATTATCACATCCTCACACAAAAAATCGCCGCAACCATCCTTGCGCACGACAAACCCTTTGACACGATTGTCGCCATCGGGAGGGGAGGGCTCACATTCGGACACCTGCTTTCTGACTTTATGCGCATTCCGATTTGCTCAATCACCATCCAAAGTTATACCGATATCCAACAGCAGGGAGAAGTGCATATCACCGAGGGTTTATCAGCAAGTATTGCCGGCAAACGCGTGCTGCTGGTCGACGACATCGCTGACACGGGTACGACACTCAAGCGCGCTTCTTCTTACTTACGGGAATTTACACCCGCAGGAATTATAACAGCGACGCTGTTTTACAAACCGCATTCCCGGGTACGTCCGGATTATTTTGCCAAACAGACGACGAAATGGATTCTCCAACCCTTTGAAGTCACGGAATGGATTTACACATTCACCAAAAAAATGACGGCAGAAGGAAAATCAAAAGCAGAGATCCAGGCATTTTTGGAAACGCTCGGGTATTCGGGCGATCAGATTAAATTCGTCCGCCGTCATCACCTCACATAGCATTCCCCTGCTTCTTACTTGCTCACGCTTCCTGAAACGCTGTCGAACCGGCCGACAACTCTGGGGAATTTGTCGCCTGCCCCGATATTATTTACCATCAGCATGACATGTCCTGCGGCCCCGAAACTACTGCTCGCATCTGCTCCAATTTTGACAAAGTCCGCATCAGAATCTCCGATCCGGTAAAATGCGGCGTATCTGTTCCCGTTGCGCACCAACCTCAGCGTGAGTTTTTTCACGTTTACATCGAGATTTACATTCGCCTGCTCCGCCAATGTCCCGTCGGGTGCGCGGACCACAAACACCAACTTACTCACCGTCGTTCCGGACACGACCCAACGTATATTCACTGCTTCATCATCCACGTTCCCCGTTGAGACAAACCCTAATCCTGACAATCCATTCCCTGCCCCTACCACAGTCGGTTTAAACAGGACTGTATTCAGCACGAAGTTTTTGTCTTCCCGGACCACCGGTGTTGTACGGACAATCCGTGCATACCGCGGCTTCCCGCTCAGTGCCCCGCTTGTCAGCGACATAATCAGGTTATCATTTGTATTCTCATATACCTGAGCGCCGTCGGATTTATATACTTTCCAATTCTTTCCCAACGTTCCGTTTGCGAACGCATCGGAAAACGATATGCCGGTTGCAGGATCGCCTTCCCAGCCCAGGTGGAATTCATCAAATCTTCCGACAACTTTCGGAAATTTGTCTTTCACGCCGCCGTTATGGGTAAATATCGAAATTCTTCCTTCGTTTCCGAGCGTAGCATTCAATTCGGTGCCTAGCGGCTTCCAGTCAGTATCAGAAGTGAAATCTTTCCCTAATTTATAAAACGCCCGGTATTTTTTGTTTATGCGGTCCAGACGTAATATTGCGATATTTCCGGTAATATTTGCCTGTTCAGTTTCCAATCTCGTGCCGTCTGCCGCGTTTACGAAAAACACCGCCTTGCTGTTCGTTCCGTTTACCTGCCAGCGGACTACTGCCGCCTCATCATCATCTTCACCTTTCGAAGAAAAACGTATACCCGTAACCCCCATACCGTCACCCGTGACAATCGGCCGGTATACAACTGCCATTGCGCGGAAATCCCCGTTATCCTTAAGCAATTCTTTAAACGTCATCGTGCCGCCTCTGGCTTTGGCATTTACCGCTCCCGCCGGGATATCAAACCGCAGGTTATCAGCAGTCGTTTCCGTTATGGATACACCGTCTGATTTAGTAACTATCCATTTTTCCGTATTAATGCTGCCGTCTTTAAACGCATCGCCGAATGATTGGGTAATTTTCACATTCGCCTGTGAAGCTTTTGATTTGGTAATGGTCGTAATAAGATCGGAAAAACTTCCGCTCAATACAAATACCGAAACCAGTATTACCAGAAGAGTGATAAATGAAACCACGGAAAGTATATTACGTTTAGGAGACGATGTTTTTTTTGCCATAGGGATATCCTTCCTTCTCTATCCAGTAAACAGTACGTTGATGAGGCTTGTCAAGTCATAATCCCACATATGTACGGAATAATACAAAAGTGCTTATTGAGGCTTATTGAGGACAATCGGACGCAACCGGCTCATCGCTTCCAGACTGTACCGCACACCCTGTACACCCACACCGGAACGCTTGACGCCCAAAAATGGGAAATGATCAGGACCCCGTTGCGGACTCCCGTTTATCTGAACCGTTCCCACGTTCAGCTTTTTTCCGAATACCAATCCCGACCCTTCATCTTTCGTAAACACGCTCGCCTGCAGGCCGTACGACGACCGGTTAATGATTGCTACCGCCTCATCAAATGAGGCAACATCGACAAATGATACAACCGGTCCGAATGTTTCTTTGGCAATAATAGGCATCGAGGGGATAACACCGGTCAGTACGGTCGGTTCTATCATCGCCTTATCCCGCTTTCCGCCTACAACACATTTGGCACCGTTTTTCACGGAGGTTTGTATCGCTTCTTCGATCTTCCGTGCGGCCGCCTCCGAAATTACGGGGCCCACGAGCTTAGTCTCCGGACTCCTCGGATCCCCGGGGTGTACCATGTCCGGTATGGTTTTTAATACGAGGGATACAAGTTGTTCCCGGATAGCGGGAGTCGTCAGTACGTATTTGATACCGGTGCACCGCTGCCCGCTGTAGGCAAATGCACCTTTTATGATTTCGCGGGCGGCAACTTGTAAATCCGCGTCAGGCATGACGACAACCGGATTATTTCCGCCGCATTCAAACAACAATGGCTTCATAGCTGCCTTCCCGGCTATTGCCACCCCGGTATCCGAGTTTCCTGTAAATGCGACCATAGAAACCGCGGGGTGTGATACGACATAATCACCGATGATCTCTCCGTTTCCCGTCACGGTCGAAATCACTCCTGCAGGCACGCCCGCTTTTTGGAAAATACGCACAAGATGCAAGGCCGATATCCCGCCCTGCGTCGGAGGTTTTACCACGACACTGTTGCCCATCAGTAACGCCGGCGCTATTTTACTGGCAGTTAAATTCACCGGATAATTAAACGGGGCAATCGCAAGAACCGTGCCGTATGCCACCCGTTCAATCATGGCGATTCTTCCTTTTTCAAAACCCGGAAAATTATCGCTGTCGAGCGTCATACCCTGTATGGACTGTACCTCATCGGCGAAATAATCGATCAGATCTGCCGTACGGATAATTTCAGACTTCGCTTCCTCTGCGGACTTTCCTACTTCGCGGACCAATAAAGCTACCAGATAATCCAGATAGTGTCTTATCCAATCGGCAGCCAGATGAACAACCCCGACGCGTTTGTTTAGCGGAGTCAGTTCCCATGCACTTTGCGCTGCTGAAGCGGCTGCCATAACGCCGTCAATTTCCTCCTGCGTCAGAATGGGTGTTGTTCCCACTACACTGCCGTCAATGGGCGAGATGACATCTGCGGTTTTCCCGCTGCTGCCCGGCTTCCATGTGGAACCATCGAAGTACCGGTATTGCGGAGGCGTTTGCTGATTACTGATATCGGAGAAAAAATCGGCAGGCATATCGTGTATATGCAGTATATAGTGTGCACTACGATGCCGCAACACGCTTGATGATCACGGCGGTCATATTTTCCGTCGAACCGTTCACCTCTGCACTTTGTAATATCGACTCAACCGCAGAAACGGCATCTGCCGCACTGTTTCCCGCCAACCCTATACCCGTCTGGATATCCGAAGGCGTGAGATAATTTCCGCACCCGGCCGATGTCAGAAGCAGCACGTCTCCCTCCGACATCGAACCGGTGACATATTCCGGTATCAGTCCCAGCCGTTTGCTGCCCAGCATGATATGTTTGTCTGTTTCAAACGGAGCTGCGTCACGGGTAAGTTTTTTGATACTGCTCCCGCTTTGAAGCCATGCATACGTGTCCCCTGCATATCCCAACCAGTACGTTTTCGCGCCGATCATGACAACCGTAAGCGTTGTCTCGAGTCCTTCTTCAAATCCGTGGTCCCGGCGTTTCTGCCATACGGATAAATTTGTCGAACGAAAAATGCGTTTCATGAATAATTTTTTATCCAGCCAATAATACCGGTGCTGACGGATATGTTTATATGCCCAAATTGCCGTTTCGCTGGCCAGACGCGATGCAATATCTCCATGAGGCAAGCGGTTACTGCCATCGGCGAGCACAAAACATTCATCATTAAAATTCATGAAATAGTCTTCCTGTGCAGGAGAATTTCCGGGACGCTGACTGGCAGCAAACACCAGAGATTCACGCGTTACTTCCTGCCGGAGCGCGTAGGGGTTAGGGAGTCGCATACATGATTGTTACAGAAATGCCGCGTAGCGTTTTTCAACTACTGCCCATGACACGACGTTCCACCACTGGGTAATGTACTCAGCGCGGAGGTTCTGATATTTGAGATAATACGCATGTTCCCATACGTCCAGCCCTAAAATCGGCTTTCCGCCTTCCATGACCGGATTATCCTGATTGGCAGTATCCGATATAGTCAACGTCCCTTTTTCTGCATTCAGCCATACCCACCCGCTGCCGAACCGCCCCATTCCCGCAGCAGCGAATTTTTCCTGAAACGTTATAAATGAACCGAATGCCGCATTGATCGCTTCTGCCAATGCTCCCGACGGAGCGCTTTTGCGGTCTGACTGCGGTGCCATGCTTTCCCAAAACATCGTGTGGTTGACGTGCCCGCCGGCATTATTTCTTACTTTCATGCGGATGGATTCCGGCACGTTTGAAAGGTCGGCGATAAGTGTTTCCGCGGGCAGTGTAAGAAGCGCTTCCTGACCTGAAAGTGCGTCGTTTAGATTTTTTACGTATGCGGCGTGGTGCTTATCATGATGAATCTGCATGGTACGCTCATCAATATATGGTTCCAGGGCGTTATATGCATAAGGCAACTCGGGAAGAATAAACATAGGTTGGTACCTCCGTACTACATTATTATATAATGTCCCCATGTCGATTCCTAGATTGCAACCCAAGCGGATTGTGAAATGGCTCACTGCCAGACGCAAACTCATGTTCTGGCTGTTCCCGGCCCTTATTATCAGTACATTTTACTGGCTCATCCTTCGCGACCTGCCTTCTCCTGCCAAATTAGGAAGATATGACGTGCCGATCGCTACCAAAATATATGACCGCAACGGCACGCTGCTTTTTGACATTTTTGTCGGTCAAAACCGTTCACCGGTACCGCTTTCCGACATACCGAAAGTCGTCCGTGACGCTACCATTGCCATAGAAGATAAAAATTTCTATAAACATTCAGGGATCAATCCGGTCGGCGGCATCGTGCGCGCGCTGTATGCATCAATACTGAACAAAAAACTCCAGGGAGGATCGACAATCACCCAGCAACTGGTCAAGTCCGCTTTACTCACACCGGAACGTACCCTTACCCGGAAAATCAAAGAATTCGTTCTCGCTCCGACCGTCGAATTACTGTATTCGAAAGATAAAATACTGGAGCTGTATTTAAATACCGTTCCCTACGGGGGAACCGCGTGGGGAATAGAGACTGCTGCCGAAAAGTATTTCGGGAAACCGATAAACGACGTGACGCTGGCAGAGGCGGCGATTCTTGCCGGTCTGCCGCAGGCACCGACGCTCTACTCTCCGTACGGCGCGCATCCGGAACTTGCCAAAGAACGTCAGTTGGAAGTGCTCCGCCGCATGATGGATGACGGCTACATTACCAAAGAGCAGGCGGATGCTGCAGCCAACGAACCGATCGAATATAAACAGGAAACGGGTATTCAGGCACCGCATTTTGTCATGTATGTGAAGGAACTTCTCGTTGAAAAATACGGTGAGGCACTGGTCGAACGCGGCGGTCTCAAGGTTACCACAACACTGGACCTGGATCTTCAGAACTATACCCAGGCAACCGTCGCCGCTGAAGTCGCGAAGCTCAAAAATGTACGGGTAGGAAACGGCGCAGCACTGGTCACGAAGCCGTCTACCGGAGAAATTCTTGCAATGGTCGGATCCGTGGATTATTTTGCCACCCCGTCAGGATCGTTTAATGTCACGACGGCACTCCGGCAACCCGGGTCTTCCATCAAACCGATCAACTATGCCATCGGTATTGAAAAACATATCGTAACCCCTGCTACGATGTTTCTGGATATTCCGACCTGCTTTACGAGCGTCGCAGGACAGGCAGCCTATTGTCCCAGAAACTACGACGGAAAATTCCGGGGCCCGGTACAACTCCGGTTTGCACTCGGAAATTCTCTCAATATTCCGGCGGTAAAAATGCTGTACTTAAACACGGTTCGTGACATGGTCGCTTCTGCATCTGCATTCGGACTCGACACCTTAAAAGATCCGAGCCAATACGGACTTTCTCTGACATTGGGCGGCGGAGAAGTCCGCATGACGGATATGGCAGAAGCATTTTCCGTATTCGCGAACGCAGGAATCCGCCACGATCTCGTCAGCATCCTCAAAGTCGTCGACAAAAACGGCACGGTGCTGGATGAATACAAAGATCCGAACCTCGGAAAAGACATCCCGTCGCAGCTGTTACTCACCGGCACCCGCGTCACAAGTCCGGAAACCGCATTTCTTATCTCGCATATCCTGCTGGATAACAACGCACGGATGGAAGCATTCGGTCCCAGTTCCGCGCTCGTCGTCCCCGGGCACGCCGTATCCGTCAAAACAGGAACGACCAACGATTTACGGGATAACTGGACCATCGGGTATACGCCGCAATTTTTGGTCGCGACATGGGTAGGAAACAACGACAATTCCCCGATGAACAATGCGCTTGTTTCCGGAGTGACGGGAGCAGCCCCCATCTGGAATAAAATTGTCCGCCATGTCCTGGAAGGAAAACCGGATGTATGGCCCAAACAGCCCGACGGAGTAGTCGGCACCCGTGTGTGTACGACAACCGGATTATTACCTCCGAACCAGCCCGGATCAGAAGCAGGCAGTCAGCTGGATGAAGCATTGGGATGTCCGACGCGGTTTGAATACGTCATCAAGGGCACAGTCGCAAAAAGTTCCAGCTCACGGCAATCAGTAGCAATCGACAAAGCAACCGGCGATCTTGCCGCTCCCGATCAGACAGAAAATATCGAAATGCAGGATCATGATATCGCGTGGGACGGCATCACACGCTGGTGCCTGGACTGCACCCACCCGGAAGGAAAATCCGTTATCGTCAAATAGCCTCTTGTCTAAGGGCCTATAGACGTGATATAAAAAATGGCGCTATGACGCGCCGCAGACCCACATCATCAGAAAAACCCCTTCTTTCCCCCATTACCCAATTCGTTTTGTTCATTATCCTTTCACTTATTGCTATCGGTAATGCACTCCGCGCAATCGTGACGAGCGCCATATGGATCGGTTCAAAACTCACGCAATACACGCAAAATGCTGTTATACACATGTCCCGCGCAGCGAAACGCAGGATTCCCGAAAGCCAAAACAAACCGGCGGTAGTCCGCAAACCCGGGCGACCGAAGCGGACACACGGCATCTCACCCAAATTATTCCTGGCATGGGCGGACAGAAGAGTGAGCGCATTTATCACGTCGGTAAGCGCGTTACGGATGCCTGCCATCCGCTTGCCCCGTTGGAACATGCCGCACATATCGCTGCCGCACATCCGCTTTCCTGTTATCAAACTTCCGAAACTGACCTTTCCTAAAATATCCGTTACAACGCCCTCCATCCGAATGCCTACCCTGCCGAAACGCCCGCGCGCAGTTCCGGCTCCCGTTGTTTCCGGAACCAAATCTGTACAAGTACAGGCGTTTATCGTCGGCGTTATTCTCACCATCGGATTTATTTTTGTCCCGTACAACGCCTGGCTGTTTCTCAAATCCCTTCCGAATCCCCAACTCCTCACCCAACGCGATCTGGAAGTAAGTACGAAAATTCTCGACCGGAACGGACAGCTTCTGTACGAAATCTACGTCGACCAAAACAGAACGCCGGTAAAACTGGAGGATATCCCGCTTATCGTCAAACAGGCAACGATTGCCATTGAAGACCGCGAGTTCTATCGTCATCCGGGATTTTCCGTACGGGGTATCATACGCGCACTTTCCGAAATTGCCATTCATAAACAAATCCAGGGTGGCTCAACGATTACCCAGCAACTTATCAAGTCAGCACTGTTGACTCCCGAAGTCAGCATCGTCCGGAAAACCAAAGAAATCATCCTCGCGTTTTGGGCGGAACGGCTGTTTGCAAAAGATCAGATTTTTGAGATGTACTTAAACCAGGTTCCCTACGGAGGTACCGCCTGGGGTATCGAGGCCGCCGCCCAGACGTATTTCCGTAAACCCGTCACAAAACTCACACTGGCAGAAGCAGCGCTTCTTGCCGGACTGCCTGCCGCACCCAGCGAATATTCTCCGTTCGGAAGCCACCCGGAAAAAGCGATCGTCCGGCAGCATGAAGTATTGGAACGTATGCAGACGGACGGCTATATTACCGCCGAACAAAAAGAACAGGCATTTAAAGCCCCGCTTGCATTTGCGCAGCCCAGAATCGGCATCAGAGCGCCGCATTTTGTGATGTATATCAAAGATTTACTGGAAAAAACGTACGGGCCCAGACTGGTCGAGCGCGGCGGGCTCAGGGTCATCACATCACTGGATCTTTCCATACAGGAAAAAACGGAAGAGATTGTAAAAGCCCATATAGACCAGCTGGCTAATCTGCAGGTCGGCAACGGAGCGGCAGTCATTACGAACCCGAGAAGCGGAGATATTCTGGCAATGGTCGGAAGCCGCGATTATTTTGACTCCGCTCATGACGGAAATGTGAACGTTACCACGGCGCAGCAACAGCCGGGATCAGCCATCAAAGTAGTCACCTACGCAGCTGCAATGGAAGCCGGTATGAATGCTGCAACGATCATCAATGATGCGCCTATCGTGTATGAAAATGCCGGGAGTCCTCCGTATGCTCCGGTAAATTACGACGGTAAATTTCATGGTCCGGTACCGCTCCGGTATGCGCTCGCCAATTCCTACAATATCCCGGCGGTCAAAACACTGGCGGCCATAGGACTTCCGGCCATGATGGAAAAAGCAAAACAGATGGGTATAGATTCATGGGGAAATGATCCCAGCCGGTACGGACTTTCCCTGACTCTCGGAGGAGCCGACGTCACCATGCTGGAAATGGCGAAAGTGTACGGAACACTTGCCAATATGGGTCAGCGGCAGGATTTGCGTCCGATCCTTCAGATCACGGATTACACGGGAAAAATCATGGAAGACCACCGCCCCAGCAAATCCGCCGATGCGCTGAAACCCGAAGTGGCATGGATCATGTCCAACATCCTTTCCGACAACGCAGCCCGGCAATCTGCATTCGGCCCGAATTCCGCACTGGTCATCCCGGGAAAAACCGTCGCGGTGAAAACAGGGACAACCAATGATAAACGCGATAATTGGACTGCCGGATATACGCCGTCGTTTGCCGCAGTCGTATGGGTAGGCAACAATGATAATTCGCCCATGAATCCGTACCTTACATCCGGAATCACCGGAGCCGCCCCTATCTGGCACGACATCATGGTAGAACTTCTCAAAGACAGAACGGATGAAGTCCCGCCCAAACCCACGACGATCGTTTCGCTGCCCTGCTATTTCGGAAAAGTAGAATACTTTATCACCGGTACCGAACCGGCCGGCGGCCGCTGCGCGCCCATACCGACACAAACCCCAACCCCCATGCCGACCCCATAAACAAAAACCCTCATGATATGAGGGTTTTTGTATACCTAGGTGTTATGTCTTTTGTTATTCCGTAACAATAACGATTCCGCCGTCCGTCGGCTTTACATGATTATGATATTTCCATGTACCGACTTTTATAAACGTATACTCATACTTCCCGCCTTTTACGACACTTTTAAGCTGATCAAATCCGGGAAGCAGCTGATGCGTCGGATGAACTCCTGATGCCGTCCACATACTGCCGGTGCTGTCGTTTAGAAACGTCACTTTGGTTCCCTTTTTTACCGTGACTTCGTTCGGCTGATATCCCGAATCCGTATACGTCACGACGATGTCTCCGGTTGTCCCGCCTTTTTCTGATCCTGCTCCCGTCGATTCCTCACTGATCGTGACATCTCCTCCTGAGGAGCCGGCGGCCGGTGTTATGTTTTCCGTCCCGATCTGCATGCCGGGTGCTTTGACTCCGCTGCGGAAAAAATACCATCCTGCAATCCCTCCTACTACAACAACCATGATCCCTATCAACACTTTATTCATTTTGGTTAATTCACCTCCTTTACCGTACGTACATTATGTATACCTGTCTGCAACTTTACTGGCTGCGTAACTTTCGGGTTTCATTTTCACCGTAAAACCGTTTCCGCGTATCATACCCGTAATTTCGGATATCATCTCACGGGTCGGACCGAATGCACCGATATCCACATGAATTTCCACATCATACTTGGTAATACCATCCTGATGAAGTAGCGTCACGACTTCTTCTGCCATCATAAGCGACATGGTTGCCTCCTCATACATCCGCTGGCGCAGGGCATATGTTTTTTTGTTGACTGTACGCTGCCAAAAATATATGCCCCCGTGCCCTTTCCTATGAACGACAATGGCCGTTACGAAATCCACGCCTGATCCGTTATGGGGCTGGGAATCCGTTCCCACGACTATCTGATATACGGACCCCGGATCCGTGGCGAGAAAATCAATAATACGCGTCCGGACTTCGAGGAATTCTAGTTCGCCGAACGTGGGGCTCTGAAACATAGGTAGCGACATGGTAGCAAAAAGCCGCCGGGGAGACAAATTATTAGGGCTACACCAATCCAAAGGTAAGTGGTGTTATACGATCCGCTCCGACGTGTCATGCATTATTTGGATCGAATGAGGGTTATTTGTTCACCTTGCTGCATAAGTGAATAAAGATAATCACTTGACGCATCGGTAGAAGATAAATATTTTTTTGACTTCTCTAGCGCGGTGTATGCTTCATCCGTATTTCCCAAATTGTATTCACTAATAGCAAAATATTGCCAAAGCTGCCCATTGATTGCAAGATCGCTTGGGTTCCTCTTCAGTATTTCCTGAGCACGAGCGTATTTTTTTTCTATTAAATACAGGCGTATCAGCTTCTCCATTGCCATTTGACGAATAACCGCATTATTTTTATCCGGATATTTTTTATACGTTAGACTTTTCTCATAATGCTGAACGGCTTCTTCAGGCCTTCTTTGAAGATCATACGCGTATCCGACATTGAAAGAATTTAACTCTGTCGGAAATAGTGCGTAAGATTGTTGGAATCGGGCTAGTGCGTCCTTATACCTGCCATCCGAAAGATATATGTTTCCAAGATTATTCTCGATATTAAAGCTGTCATATATTGACAGATCGTGCTCATACAATGCCCGTTCGTCAACCCAATTGCTATTTCTATGAACAGTTCTTGTTATCAACAATATTAGCATTATCGCACTCCCCATCAATAAAAAACGACGCACATATACGTTGCGTCTAAAAATTGAATTTACATGCTCTAAATATACCCCTATCATGCCCAACAACCCGACTATAGGCAGGTAAAAAAATCTATCTGCAACCGTCATATCTGAGGGAATCACCGGTAGATGAAAAGCTAAGGTGATGACAAACCAGACAAAGAAAAAAACAAACGCCTTAAACCGTCTTTTATCTTGATGAAGAAGTGTGCGCGCGCTCAAAAGAAACAATCCAAATATAAAGCACACGATGATAAGTGGAAACCAGAATTGCCAAAACGTAATTTTTGATACCACCCACTGTTGATCAATAGCTAGCCAATAAGGAAACAGAAATGTCCGGAAGTAATACCATACAACCTCAGGAACGTTTAGAAGACGTTGATCAATATCAAGAAGGGCAATCGGGACAACACCCGCCCGGGTATTTATAAATCCTGTTTGGCCTATGAATAAACGAAAATATCCATATATCAAAAAACTGATAAGACAACCAATAAATATGTAGAAACGCTTGGTATTATTTTCCGAAAAGACTAATACATTGAATATAACTATTGGAACAAACAATACACCCTGTTCCTTTACGAACATCGACCCAAGCAGGAGTAACGAACACCCGACTATGTTAAAAAATCGTTTACTATTCATATAGGAAAAATGCACGGCCAGAATACCGAAGAGAAACGAAAGCGGCCCTACAAACGAAGCTGCAAATGCAACTGATTCGACCTGAATAGGATGTACAAGAAAAATTACTGAAAGAATCAACGCTGACAGGCGTTTTAGAAACCTAGTAAAAAGAAGATACACAAGCACCGTATTAACCAAATGAATACCTACCTGAGACAGGTGATGCCAAAACGCCCCATCTTGAAATGATGATTGCAATAAGCTGATATACAACAATGCGAATGGCCGGTAAAATAAGCCGTTATTTACCGCGTTGCGCTGGAAGAGCGTCTCCAGGTGAATTTGCTTCGCATCCGGATTATTGACGATATCAACGTAGTCATCCCAAACAAATCCGTTGGGTAATATATTGATATAGGTAATTATCCCGATACCAAGGAGAACGAATATTGCCCACTGCTTAGCAATGAACTCCAATACATACTGACCCGCCTTCATACTTCTGATATTACATCAATATTTTCATACCAAAAACCCCGCATTCGCGGGGCTTTTGGTTTATACTCTTAATTTCGTTACTGTCTCGGGCGCTCTTCACGAGGACGAGCTTCGTTGACAACAAGCGGTCTTCCGTTCACATCCTTACCATTGAACATCTCGATCGCTTTCTTGCTCTCTTCATCAGAAGACATCTCCACAAATCCAAAACCGCGTGAGCGGCCGGAATATTTGTCAGAAATGACTTTTGCAGACACGACTGTGCCGGCTTGTGCAAATGTTTGCGCCAAGTCGTCATTGGTCATGTTGTAGGGTAAATTCCCCACGAACAAATTGATAGCCATATTAGAATTCCTTTCCCCTTAGGTCTTGAAGGAGACACCCATGTTTTGCCTAAGAGAAATCAACGAGGATTCTCAGAGAACTGGACGTTGTCACCACTTTGTTCCCAGGACAACGAGGAGTATATCATATTATGGGGCTGGAACCAAACCGGAAACGCGTTATTCGAGGACTTCCTCTTCTTCGGTTACGCCCGTATTGGCGCCCCCGCCTGCCTGGTTACCGTTTCCCGCCTGGGGAGTAATAGGCTTAAAGGTAAATGACTGCACGATCGTATCAAATACCGACTGCCAATACTGCTCATCCGTCAGCTTAGCCTCCACGTACCACAACACGCCGTCATATATCACGCCGACCGTCACCGTTTTCTCGGGACCGGACACAAGAATTTTCTGTGCGGACTGGCTACCCAGCATCGTATCGAAGGATATTGCCGACGACGGTGTAGCTGCTTTCTTTCCCCAGGATGCCGTATCGGCTACCCCTGCCGGGATATCTTTTACCCATATGATCAACCCTCCCGGATGCGCGGCATCGGTCAATTCCATATGCGCATAATTTACCTGGTCTTCATCGTGTTTGTTGAGTATCAGTCCTTCGGGGTACTGCATGGTAAACCCGGCAGGATCGTCCCACAAAACCAATTTGGGCGTCGGTGTCGGCGTCATTTCGGCTTTTCCGGCAATATCTCCGGATTTTGCCGAACGCACTGAATTGGAAAAATATAAATATGCCCCGGCCCCGATGCCACCAATAATCAATCCGCCTATAAGGATAAATACAAATGGTTTTTTCATCATGTCGAGTGTATCATGAGGGCATCATTCTTGCTATAATCTTCTTATGAAATTTCTTGTCGCTTTTCTTCTTATTGTTACGTCTCTCGTCTTTACCCCGCAGCAGGTATTTGCTGCAAAAGCCAGAGTGCGGACGGCTGTATCCAAAGGATCAGGTACCATAACAAGCGGGTATTCCAAAGCGAAACTTTCCCGCAATACAAACAGTGTTATCGTCACGTTCGTGAATTTGGGATCAGTTTCAAAAACCACCTACACCCTCTCATACACGGCCAACGGAATTGAGCAGGGTGCCGTCGGTTCTCTCGTCCCGTCAGGATCAGCCACGGATACGCGCGATTTATATTTCGGAACCTGCAGCCACGGCGTATGTACGCCGCACAGAGGTATTCAAAACGCGACGCTGCTTGTCGAGACATCACTCAAGTCCGGCAGACTCAACATCAAGCGGTACCGGATAAAAATTTAACTTTCTTTGTCTGCGAACCCAACTGCCCCGCACTATTTTCTCCATGCTATACTTTCTCCTGTGATACGATGCATCAAAACGCATTGGGTTCTGCTTACGATAACAGTCGCCGGCGCGCTGCTGCGGTTTACCAACCTTAACTGGGATCTGGGCGGCAGACTCCACCCTGATGAAGCGCTGATCGTCAACGGAGCGATGGCTGTCAGGTTTTTCTCGCATCTTGCTCCCGGATTTCATGACTATAACGGACTGTCTGTGTATCTTCTCAAACTTGTATCTCTCGGCGTATCGTTATTGCCCAATGCTTCCCGTTGGACAATGACACCGGAGGGAATGACCGTTATCGGCCGGTATATATCCGCGCTGCTTTCCGCAGTATCCGTTCCCCTCCTCTACATCATCGGGAAACAATTATGGAAAAAGGAAACCGGACTGATCGCTGCGTTTCTGTTTGCCGTGACTCCGATGTCCTCCCAGCTTGCCCGTTTTTATACCACGGAAAGCTTACTTATATTTCTTTTGCTTATCCTGCTTATGGCAACCGTCCGGTATATCAAAAAATCGGATGTATTTGCGCTCTCCTGGATGGGGATTACGGCAGGATTACTGCTTGCTACCAAAAATACGTCATACATGTTTCTTCCCATACCGGGGATTGCGATACTTCTTACCACGAAACGGGCGTCCTCCTTTATACGAGCGGCAGCACTATGGTCTGTCGCGTGCGTTGCATCGTTTTTTGTCGCCTCCCCCTATTCGTTCATTGATTGGCCCGGATATATCGAACGGTCGCAGTATCTTGCAGCAGTCGTATCCGGACGTCTCCTCATGGACTGGACGATGCAGTTTCAGAACACGAACGGATTCTGGTGGGTAAAAAATCTTTTCTATGCATTCGGTCCGCTCGCCGCGTTCGGAACAATCGGAATTCTGGGATTTATACTGCACCGCAAATCCCGGACCATGCTGCCGGTTATTACAGCACTCTGGAGTGTCGGATTTATCGTGTTCCTGGCATGCACATATCTTAAATTTACACGCTACGCCTCTCCTCTCATGCCGTTTTTTGCATTGTTTGCAGCCAAGCTTCTTTGGGATATACAAAAAATCCGCGCAGGGAGAATCATCCTTATTGCCGCGACACTATCACAATTTCTGTATGGGAGCATGTTTTTTCCCGTGTACGCTTCTTTACACACATCGCTTCGCGCAGCAAACTGGATTGCAAAAAACGTACCTCACGGATCCGTATTGTTGACGGAAGAATGGAACAGCATCGTGCGGTTTTCCCGGCCGGAACTCAAAAACCGCGGATACCGGATCGTAACAGTTAACATGTATACCCTTCCGGACGGACAAACAAAAACGGACAATCTTTATAAAACCCTTGCACAATCCGACTATGTTCTGCTTGAAAGCCCGAAAGTAAAAAACACCATTATGCGTCAGCAGGACCGGTATCCGAACGCGTCGGCATTTTATGAATCCCTGGTAAACGGCGCGCTCGGATTTACAAAAGTTGCGGAATTTTCTTCCTATCCGCGCATGGGAATAGTTGCGATACCCGACGATGATGCGGAAGAAACACTTACCGTCTTTGATCACCCGACCATTACCCTGTATAAACGGCAACATATCTGTTCTCCCGTTACCGGATGCAACTAATTATGAAACGCCATCTGACAACCCTCATCAACAATGCCGGAGGAACGGATACCGTGAAGCGCAAATTTCTCGCCCGTCTGAACGACGGGCATCTTACCAGGAACGAAAATGCCCTGTCACACCTGTGTGTCTATTTTGCGGCATTCGACCCCGATGCTCAGCAGGTATTTATCGGTCACCACAAAAAATCCGGCCTCTGGCTGTTTAACGGCGGACATATGGATCAGCGGGAAACACCGCTTGATACCGTCATCCGAGAAGCGCAGGAAGAATGGGGCATATTTCTTTCTCCTTCTTCTGTTCCCAAACCGGCACTTATCACACTCACGGAAATCGAACACCCGGAAACACAGGTATGTGAGTGGCATTATGATTTCTGGCATTTTCTTTTGTTTCCCCGGGATTCATTTCACCCGAAAGACGCATCACTCCGTACGGAATTTTTCTCCTACGGGTGGAAAACATACGCAGAAGCAGTGACATTACTGACTTCACAGCCCACAGTCGAAGCGCTCGACTACATCAAAAACTTAACGTAAAGCAGAATCGCGGAAATATTATGCTGCAGAAAATCAATCCTCGTTGTCTCGCATTCTTTCTGTGAACAGATTGCCCCGCGCACCATGTCCTTACCGGACGCATATTTGCCGTAGGGGCCGTCAAGTTCATACGTAAGTAAAAAATCCAATACGCGCTCTACATGCCGTTTGAGCGTGCGGTATAAGCCAGGATCCTTGTCTTTTGCCACCCAGGCGATGTGGTTTACCCCTTCAAGGAATACGGATGCACCGGGCGTTATTGCCGTTTCGGATGTGTGATTGAGAAACTGCTCATAGACGGCTCCGCGGCTGGTCATATATTTATCCGCGTATTGCCTTAAGAACTCCCAATATTTCTCATCGGGTTCTTCGGCATACAAATAGGAAAATCCCGCCATACCCCAGCTGAAAAATGAAGAATTAAATCCCTGCGGGCCGTAATACTCCATAGCATACGAAGCCATACGCTTGACGGACAGGAGATACTCCTGCTTTTGTGTCACATTGTAACTCCGGATCAGTGCATACATGGTTTCCCCGTTGTTGTAATCGGATTCAGCGGGCTTGGGCACATATTCGTTGATATATGCGCCGGTTGAAGTCTGTGTGGAAGCTAAGTAGTTGGAAAGCCGCACCAGGTATTCCAGATTTTCCGTCGTCTTATTCCGGTTGTCTGCTTCCAGATATTCCACAAGCCCCAATACCAGAAGCGCTGTCGTATTCGTGAGGGTTTGTCCGTTATGCGTTATGACATTGGCACTCGCACTCGGTGTAGCCGTCAGTCCCCGAAAATAGTCAAACCCTTTTTCCAATGTCATTTTCGTTTTGGGATTTTTGGTATATGCATATAACTGCCCTAATCCGTAGAGCGCCCCTGCCTGCCGGACGATGCTGTTTCCCTCCTTTATCTCTCCGGTTGCAGCGTATCGCTCATAGACAAAATCCCCGGCGGGAGTTTGATTCTTAATAAACCAATCGCCCTGCCTGGTGATACTCCCGGTAACTTTTTGTTTGAAATTCTCTTTCGGCAACACACCAACAAGGCGCCGCACCTGCTGAACAGAAAAAAAGGAAATAACGGCAATGACGCTGATCCAAAGAAGGAACAGGAAATCTACGCGGACGACACGCTTCTTTTTCATGAATTCATACTCATTATACCGAACTTTTACTGTCTTGAGTGACAAGAGCCGGATATGTCATCATGTATGTATATGTATATTTCACCCCCTGTTCTTCTTATCATCGCCATTGCACTCTCCTACCTGGTCAGCACGGCATTTCCGGCAATTCAGTTTACCGATGTCACCATCAGTTTTTTGGGCATTATCCTGATTACCTTGGGGATCGGCATCGTCCTGTGGGCGATCAAGCTTCTCAGGAAACACAAAACGACGCTGCATCCGCGGCACAAACCATCCAAGCTCGTCATGCACGGACCATACCGCTACAGCCGGAATCCCGTGTACCTAGGGTTTCTCATGATTTCTGTCGGCACGGTCCTGTTATTTGCCAATGTGCTTGCATTTGTCGGCCCCATTATTTTCCTCGCGTTCGTCAACACATTCTTCATCCCGTATGAGGAAAGCATGCTGACGAAAGCATTCGGTACATCGTACAAATCATACAAAAAGAAAACGAGGCGGTGGGTATAACCTGCCGGGTTATTTCATCCAATTGACGCTATGAGGGGCCATGCTTATATCCGGACACCGGAAAACAGAAGTCCGAGTGCAACCGCCGTAAATACGCCGAATACGGCAACTGTCTGAAGAAACAGCGTGACCGCCTGTTTTTTCTTTCCGTCAAAATACATCATAAGCGGCGTGTAGCAAAACAGATATCCCATGACAGCGGCAGACAGCGTAAAAAGTGAAATCACGGCGATGGGAGCCAGAAATGTATCAGATTTCGGGGCCATGCTGGTACCCCACGCCATAACGGAGGCAATCAGCACGATATAGCACGCGGCGGCAGATGCATTCACAAACGGATTTTTATTCATAGCGCGTACATAAAAGTATATACCATACCCGCAATACTTACACCCCGAACGCGACATCCAGCGTCATCATGATGGCAAAACCGATCATGGCCCCGATGGTCGCACTGTCCGTTCCGTGCGCCTGGGACTCCGGAATAATTTCTTCTACTGACACGTAAATCATGGCCCCTGCTGCAAACGCAAGCGCATACGGCAATAACCCCTGCATATACAGCACGCCTGCCGCCCCGATAACTGCCGCTATGGGTTCGACCAGCGCCGATGCCTGACCGTACAGGAAGCTTTTCAGCCGGCTCATACCCTCACGCCGAAACGGCATGGACACGGCAAACCCCTCGGGGAAATTCTGTATCCCGATGCCGATGGCAAGTGCGATGGCATTTGCCAGTGTCGCCCCTGATGTGGCAAGCGAAGCTGCACCGAATGCCACGCCTATCGCCAGACCCTCCGGAATATTATGAAGAGTGATGGCCAGAAACAGCAGCATGGTTTTGTGCCAGCGGGTTTTTACCCCCTCTTTTTGTGATGCAGGGGCATACAGATGCAGGTGCGGCAGCGCCTTATCGACTATCCACAAAAATGCCCCTCCGGACAAAAATCCGATCAGCGGCGGAATCCACGGCAAGATACCTGCATGTTGGGATAAAGCGATAGAAGGCGCAAGCAGGGACCAGAAGCTTGCCGCAATCATGACGCCGGCCGTAAATCCCAGCATGCCGTCCAGCACTTTCTGGTTGACCTGCCGGAATACAAATACTCCCGCAGCTCCCACGGCAGTCACGCCCCAGGTAAATATAGTCGCAAGCAGGGCATAAAAAATAGGCTGGGTAAACATAACGGATAAATACAATACTCTGTCGTCAGTATACGCTCCAATGACTTAACAGGCATGTACGACGGTTAACAAGGTAACCAAGCCGAAAATCATGGTATAATACTCTCGTTCTTAACATTCCCCTGTGGCGCAACGGTAGCGCGGCTTCCTGTTAAGAAGAAGGTTGTAGGTTCGAATCCTACCGGGGGAGCAAATTAGCTACAAAATCATTTGATATAATAACTGAATGAGAAAAATTTTCGTTCTCGAATTCCTTACCCTCGATGGCGTAATGCAAGCTCCAGGCGGTTCCAAAGAAGATACAGCTGAAGGCTTTAAATACGGCGGATGGATGGGTCCGTACTTTGAAAATAAAGTTGGAGGAAAAGAAATGGATCGCCAGATGAAAAAAACATATGCCTTACTCCTTGGACGCAAGACATATGACATCTTTGCGGGATATTGGCCAGAGCATACAGAAACATGGCCTCAAGTAAACAAAATTACAAAATATGTTGTCTCAAAAACCTTAAAAAAACCAAGTTGGGAAAATACAGAAGTTATAAAAGATATCAAAGAATTAAAAAAACTCAAGCGCTCAAACGGTCCAGACCTACAGGTCTACGGAAGCAGTAATCTTCTTCAGACATTAATGGAGCACGATTTGGTAGACGAATTTTGGCTTAAAATATTTCCTATTACTCTTGGTACGGGAAAACGGTTGTTTGATAAAGGTACGATACCTGCTGCCTTCACGCTTGTTTATTCTAAAATTTCCCCGACTGGTGTAATTTTTGCTTCATACAAACGTGCAGGAGAAGTCAAAACAAGCTCGATTGTGTAAAATAGGTTCTAACGTCGTCTATCAGACGGAGCAAATATAAAAAGTGGAGCGATTAGCTCCTTTTTTTATATTCGTTTTTTTCAGAAGGATGAGAACCGATGGTTCGCAGTCCAGCAGTTGACGATACCGCAAGGTGAGTCTTACCGCTGGTGAGTGGCCTTGGCTAAATCCTACCGGGGGAGCAATTTATTTAGATTTTCTCCGTTGTTATTTATTTATCCATTGAAATACACTTCGGTAGGGAAGGAATTTAAAGATTAATTTATTGTCATCTTCTGTAACTTTTATTGACAGCAATCCGTTATAATTTTCTGCTTGATGCAGTTTGCCGTCTATTTCGACATACCATCCCGGATAATAGTTTTGATTGATTATCAAAACGTCTGATTCACCGGTAGTATTTCTATTCATGAGATTAAAAACCATAATATTTGGACTCCAGTAATATCCCATAATTTTTTTGAATTATTTTCCATATACCATTCTCCGCGATAGTCAGGAGAATTTTTTCCGGTAGCATATCTTTTTTTTGTTATCGAATCGTAACAATTGATAACGCTTATATTATTTTGTAACGCTATATATTCTAATGACCAGGGCGAAAACATCATCGTATTTTCAAGGGATTTCGGAATGATGTCAGGACGATATGATAGCTCGCCATAATCACCAATCTGCAAATATTGCGAAGTTTTTTCATGTACGGTACGGGGGAAATTATCGTTTATTATAAGAGACGGTTTGAAAAAGTTTATCGACGCAAATGCAGTGAGGTCACCATAAACAATCACTGCAATTGAAGTGCACAGCAATGATATATAGTTCAATTTTTTAATGACTCTGGATAAACGGTCAAATCCCAAACCGACGATTAATGCAAAAGGAATCATGAAATCGAACCTGAATCGTTGGGCACCCCGGAAAGCCGAGAAAAACGGCAGAGCCCGAAGCGCATCATATAAAGAAAAAGGAAGATAAGACCCCAACATTAAACATATAACAATGACCGTTGATACAAGCAACGGCATATTTTTTCTTATTCCGGCTTTATTTTTCAAAAAAAAGATTATAAACAGAATAAAGGGAATCACACCAACATATAATGAATTTTCATCGATACCAAACGAGAAACCTTCTCTATTAGTATTTATGAGCAAGCCCTGTTTTCTGGAAAGTAAAAAATAGAGCAGATGATTGAGATGGTAACCCGATATATCTTTCAAATATCTGGGAAAAACAGAGAGTAACTGCAGAGACAAAATCAACTTGGGGGCGCTGAATATAATAAACAACAAAGCAAAAACTAAGAGTTTTTTAATTGGCTTCAGGCTTTTTTCTAATGTGCTTACCGAAATACTGTATATGACGATATACACAGCCAAGAGAATTACGGCATGATAGCCAAAATAGTAGCTGGCTGCAAACAATCCGGATGCGACAATAAGCCACTTCTTGCTGTCACCCTTATTATAAAAATAGAGTACGTATGGGGCATACGCGATACCTATGAATGGCACCATTCCGGTCGAAAGGGCAGATGCGAGTGCTCCATTATAGGAAAACACTATCGACGCGATTATCGCTGCATATTTTGATAATCCGTATTGTTTTGAAAGAAGGTAAAATCCGATACATCCAAGGAGACCATGAACAACTATGCTAAATTTTACTCCGACAACTGCTCCGAATAATAAAACAAGCAGCGTCTGAATTGACACAACACTCATCTGAGGATTTGCAAAATGTGCGGATCCTCCGCATCGGAAGGGATCCCAAAAAGGGAATTGATAATACTTTAATATTGAAAGTCTCGTGAACTCATTCCAGGCGAAATTCTGATCCCAATCTTGGATGCCTAACGAATGGAGAGGGTTTAAAATAGGCAGATAAAATATAACTGACCCGAAAATAGCAATTAGAAACAACGTAATAAGCGGTATATTAAACTTGCTATTCATATCGATTCCAATGTAACGGCTATTTGTATTTTATACTTTATCATTGATTGCCGCTCTCATTGATTTTTCAAAAAAACTCTCCTTTCCAAAAGGACTCCCCGTATTATTATTTTTGATTGCAGGTATTCTGATTGCAATACCCGGATATACTTTCAATATTTCGGGCTAAAAAGGTAAACTGGCTTTATGGGGTTTCGTTATTTTGTTAATCGGTGCCGCGTATTTTTGGATGAGCTTTATATAAAAAAAGCATTAATATTTGATGTGAACACATTGACTTCAAGCTTTTTTTTGGGCGATGCAGGATTTTTGAATATCCTTGATATTATTGATCAAAGAATCTTTCAGAACAAAGATATGAACAGAAAGCCAGTCGGTATTACACTTAATTCGGACTGTCGCCCCTTCTGATATACTAAAAACGTGAGAACCAAATTTCATGAGAATATAAAGAGATCGATAACCAAAGCGATTACATTCCGGATACTGATTCTTTGTTCGGACGGATTCATTATCTATGCAATTACACACCGCTTTGATGTCGCGCTGGGCGTTATTTTCTTTTCAAACTTTGCAAGTACAATAATCTATCTTATTCATGAAAGACTTTGGAACGCAATTCATTGGGGAAAAGAACATAAAGCCCTAACTCAACCCAACCGAGTTGATGCAAAAAAAAGACGTACATATTAGTGCAGGATTGTCCCCGATCATTATTCTATTACTCACACTATTCTTCGATATACCTGCAACCTGCTTAATAATCCATAGGATGTGTTTTGTTTTAAACTCTGGCTATTTGCGTGAAAGAAAATACTCCCCTTGTCTGTATTACTGGCAGATAGCAGTTAATACATACAATGTTGAAAGGAGGTGAACACTACATGAACAAAACATCTATACTTCTTGGACTGACCGCGCTTGTTATCGCAGGTGCAGCAATTGCCCCTCAGGCGATTCTTGCCTACAGAGGTGATCCGGCAGTCAAGGGCCCGAACTACACCGAAGAACGCCATGCAGCGATGGAAAAAGCATTTGAGAACAAAGACTATAATGCCTGGAAAACGCTTATGGCAGGACGAGGCAGAGCAACTCAGGTTGTAAACGCTCAGAACTTCGCTAAGTTTGCACAGGCTCACGAGCTTGCCGAACAAGGCAAAACCGATGAGGCCAATTCAATAAGAACTGAACTCGGACTTGGTATGCACAATGGAGCCGGAACAGGTCAGGGAATGGGTTATGGCAGAATGGGCCGTTAACCTTTGTACGAAAAGCTGACACCTCACTTATATGATATGAGTGGGGTTTCAGCAGTTTGTAACGGCACAAATATATGTACCGCCAAGCAATCAGATATACTCAGGTAAACAGGTATGAACGATATATCCGAATTATCAGACGAAGAAGTAATTGGAATTGTCCGCACAGAGGACAAGGAAGCATATGCCGAGATTATTAAACGCTATCAGACAAAACTTATGAGGTACGCTACCTATATCATGGGAGACGAGCACACGGGAGCAGACATCGTACAGGAAAGCTTTATCAAAGCTTACATCAATCTCAATGGCTTTGATACGAAAAAGAAATTTTCCAGTTGGATATATCGCATAGTACATAACGAGGCGATGAATATACTGACCAAACATAAGAAACAGCAACCCGTAGACGATCAGATTGATATTGATAGCGGAGTCAATGTAGAAGATGAATTCATCAAAAACGAGTTGATAAGCCAGGCGCATCACTGCTTAGATCAAATGC